>ENA-OPSF01000973-OPSF01000973.1-human-gut-metagenome-genome-assembly--contig:-NODE-973-length-23850-cov-2.625341_pt1 | contig 23850 bp, 23 predicted proteins | sample MGYA00241452_ERZ501896 | MGnify/ENA primary metagenome ERZ501896 (study PRJEB25962, sample SAMEA2042111) | human gut metagenome | biome: human gut; feature: human-associated habitat; material: faeces... | reverse complement strand
ATCATCATAGCCCTTTTTATAATGTATTATATTCTATTTTAGCAGTTACAGCAAACTATTCTTGCTCTTACAACGCCTTCGATTTCTTCTACGTTGCCGTCTACCAACATTTCAAGTGAGTCAGTTGTACCGCAATGTACTTTCCAACCATCAAGTGGAATCTGTGCATATTCGCTTTGAACAGATTGAGCAGTGACTGTTTTGTATTCTTTTGTACCTGTTCCATGAGTTGTCGGGCTATCCATAATAAACCATCCAATTCCGGTTACATATAATTTCATAAATTTCGACAGCCAATTATATGCATTTGATTCTACAAGTTGTCCAGTATAAGTTTCAACATACTGATTTACATCAAAAGATATTGTTGAAACATCATTACATTTTCCCTCGAAGTTTCCGGAAGAATAGTCGATACCATTTAGAGCGCATAAAATGATTCTACTAGGTGTAGCGAGATAAACAATAGTCTGTTCACGATTGCCATATGTATCATATTTAAATTGCAATTAAATCAATGCTCCTTTCCGTGATTCAAGATATGTAATATCCAATGTCATATTTCCATAAACTCGAAACGTATTATGTCCATGCAGCAATCGAATCCAATAAATATTGTCTTCATGTTCTATACCTACTCGCTCAAATACAACTGGTCTATTTAATTCATCATATAATGAAAGATTTCCACAATCTAATTTCAAATCTAAATCACGCTGTACTTTACAATAGAAAAATCCGCCTTGAAAAATATAATACTGACCATTTTCTATATAATAAGCACCATACTTATTTTTGACTCCAAAGGCATCTGTTAAATAGAATAAGATTGCTGTATCATTGCATATAGACATAACCTGTTTGTCTTTCCCGTATACATAGTCTAAAGAACAGCGATTATTTTTTGCATAATTTTCAATTTTTGTTTTTAATAATTCTAGGGTTAATTTATTAGAAGATTGAAGTGATACATTTCCTGTTTCAAGAATTTTGCTATCAGATAGATTATGAAAATAGATTTGTTCTGTTGCGGCAGGGTGGATATTAATAATAGGGTAAACATATCCATATTTTTCACTACTTGTATTTTCTAACATAAAATTTTTGTTTCTTGTGATGATTTGCTGATCAGTTTTTTCAACAAAAGAAAATGGGGAATTACATTTAAATTCACATCTAAGACCATAACATATTCCCCAGTTTTCATATGGTGTGATAGAAGAGAAGTAGCCTTTCAATTTTACAGTTTCGTTCCCTTGTGTAGTCACTGTAATCCATGAATTTTTGTTAGAAGAACTGAGCCATGAAACTATGATTTCATATTCCTCTGGAGTGAATTCTAACTCTTCCTGCGAAGTGTTTATTTCATAATTTTTTGTAATATGAATTTCAAATGTAAGCGTTTCTGTATATTTCATGCCGAACCCGGTAGTTTCATTTCGAAATGGATTAAGCTCACTTACTTCCATTTCCCTCTTGATAGTAGATGGGAGAGAAGTGTCATCATCAAAATTTACAGATGATAAATTCTGTTTTAATAATGAATTATCATCATAAGAAAAATCTTTACATACTAAAATCATTTTTTCTTTCACCTCAACTTTCTTTTAAATTTGGATATAATAAAAGAGCCAAGGCACATGACCTCGACTCTAAAAATTCAATATTGTTTGGCAAACTGCCTTAATACAATTATAATATTGGCAAAGAACAGAACCAAACATTTTTATTCCAGGCTAGATAGAGATGGTAGGCGGTTTGAGTCACGTCTGGATGGTGGCATCCAGTTTAGTGTATAGATACCATTACTAATAAAGGAGGGTGATACAACGTGATAATTTGCGCACTTGTTGCAGATATTGTAATTGGAGTAATTACCACTTACATAGTTAATTTCATCGACAATAAACACAAAAATAACCGCTATGAGTACGCGGCTATTTCTGTGTTACTAAATTGAATTTTTTATTAGTCTTAAATTGCACTAAAAGGCTCAACCGTCTATATGATTCTGTTCTTTTCAACTATAAATATATAGGTACTAAAAAGGAGGAATAAAATATACGCTTGTACAGAATATTATTTCTTCTCTTTAATACCTATTTTTGTTATATATTTAAAAAAGTATTATACTATTTCGGAATTTAGTTCATCAATTATATAATCTAAATCTGTCAATACTATTTTCGTGCCACTATTATATAATCTAATTATTTTCCTGGCAGCACTATTTAATTGCTTTGCAAAATTCTGATTAACCTTAACAGGAATAGAGTCTTTATCGATCCTATATTCACTATCAATATAATTTTTTGTAACAGGGCATATATTTTGCAATAAAAAAGCTCGTTTCTTTCCGTTTACATAACCAAATTTTATTCCATCATATATAGGGTATCGCTTAATTTTTTCTTCATATAATAATTTATATTTATCAACCTGAGAAGATATTGGAATCATCCAATAAAAAAAATTATACTCAAAACAATAAAAGCAAGGTCTGCCATGTTTCCCGTTTTCATCCTCTTCTTTCCCTTTCATTACTCTGTGATTTCCAAATTTAGAATAATACGTATCTTTTATATAATAAAAATTACCCGATTTCATTTTTCTCCTTTGTATAACAAAAGCATCCAACAATATGGATGCTTTATTTGAATCCCAGCCTTTTATTAGCCGCTTACTGGGTCGCGGAAAATATTTGAATCTGTACCTTTTGTTAAGGTCGATATACAGTCCCGACCAAATAATATTAGAAAACTATTGTTTTCTTACAAATAGTATACGATATATTATAGAAAAAATCCACGAAAAATATACACAAAAATTTTCATTGATTATTGTATGTTTTCCACAATTATGACAGCCAGATTCGAATCAATCATTCTCTGGCTGTCAGAAGTATTACAGTTTCTTATGCATTCCTAATCTATGTGCTTCTTGTGTAAAATATTTTGTTGTTTCCTGAATAACCTTCTTAATGCCTGGATATGTATCTTTGTCGATACTTCCTTCGACATTAATTAAGTTATCATAGTGTTGATTAATAGTAGTTCCTTTACCAGTATCTTCTCTGACATTTCTTCGGAGTGAAGCTTCCATAATCGCATTTTTATTTTCAGCAAGACTAAAGAGATTGTCTGTTAGCTTCTTAGGAACAATAGCATCACCATATTCAAATGTTGCATAATTGTCACTTCCACGCTTTATCCTAAGTTCTTTACCAACTTCATCAATTCTTGCAAGTTCAATTGCATTTGTGATTTTCTTCGTTCCTTTAGCATAACCACTAATCTGATCTTGTCTTACCCAACCAAGGTCACTGTAAAATCCAGGAGTTGATTGAGTACCTAGATGGATAGGGTATGGACTGTTTGGATTCATATATGTGATATATAATTCCTCACCAAGATGTTGATTTCCAACCGGGTTTGTTCCGTATGAGTCATTGAAATACATTCCACTATTGAATCTAACTTTATCACCGACTCTTGGAATACCATCTCCTCCACCAGTATTATTTTGCTGAGGCGGTTGTGGTTTAGGTGGTTCTGGTTTCTTTGTGACTGTAACTCCGACTGATACGCTTAATCCACTTCCATCAGTAGTAGATGCTGTTACTTGAGCAGCTCCTGGTTTGATAGCACGGATTGTTCCGCCACTAACAGTAGCAACTCGTGTATTAGAAGATTTCCAAGAAAGCTTTTTATTTTTTGCATCAGTAGGTCGTATACTTGCAGTAATAGAAGTAGACTGACCTTCTTCTAACGATACTGACGATTTATTAAGTTTCAATTCGGCAACAGGTCGATTGGATGTATTCGGAGCCTGTCCAATAATTCCTTCGATTCTATCATTGTTACTTTGTGCTGATCCACTTTGGATAGCGCCAGTGTTTACATTTGTAAAATCATTTGGTTTATAATTAGGGGCAGTAGTAATACTTCCGTGTACTTGATTTTGTGCACCTCCCGCTGTTCCAAGGTTTCCAATGTTAGAATTAAAATCACCACTTGGTTTAAAGCCTGTGCCAGCAATAATACTTTGAATTTTGTCATAGGCTTGCTGATAATTATTAACAACATTTCCCAACATCTGAGAAATAACTTGTTCTTGTTTTTCGGCATTGTATGTGACTTCATTTAAAGTATCTTCAAGCTCTTTATTTAAATCTTCAGAAAGTCCTTCATATCCGTCTTTTCTAACTTCGTACTCATGATCTTTCTGTGTCTGTTGCAATTGATCCTGAGCCTCTGCTAATTGAGCTTCTAATCTCTTTTTCTCTGCTTTTGCTGCTTCATTATTTACCGAGTCTAAAGCAGCAATTTGTGCTTTTAACACATTAATGTCTTTTGTCTGTTTCTTAAGATTACGAGAATAATCATCGTTCTTTTTCTTAATATCAAGCAGTTTGTCATACTTTTCGATTGATTTCTGAACCATATCATTTTCTGCTTCTAACTGCTTACGATATAAGTCAACAATTTCATTCTTGTAATCTTCAACAACACCAACAGAATCCCTAATAGAATCTAGGAAATCCTTTTGCTGTTCTTTATATTCGCTTGTTGAAATGTTTCCGTTCTTTAAATCTTCATCAAGTTTCTTTAATGCTTCATTGTAGTTTTTGATCTGCTGTTTTGCGGCATTCATACCTTGAGAGATAAGTGCGAGATTAGTAATACCTTCAATGGTTAATCCACCATTTTGTCCAACAAATGCATCTGAATGAAGCATACTTCTAAAATCATCGGTTTCTGTGATCAAGTCTTTTAAGGCTTCTTGTCCTTCAAAGAATGGTTCCCATCTGACTTCCCAGATTTTATTTTTGAGTTCTTCAATATTTTCACTTGCATTGTAAATCTCATCGTCAAGTTTAGCAATTTCATCTGCAATTTCCTGATACCGCTTAGAACCAACATCATACAATCCTTGTTCTTTTACCAGTTCTTGTCTTTTGTTAAAGTTTGCCTGAATCAAAGCATTGGCATTGTCAAGTTGTTTCTTGAGATCAGCTTCACTGACTTTATCTCCTTTGGCTTCTGTGAGACTTGTTCCATTTTCTAATCTCTGTGCAGTACGATCAAGCATATCAATGGTATGTTGTAATCGTGTAAGTTTCAGATTTCGTAACTTGTCTTCAAGTTCCACTAAACCGATTTGTGCATCAATAGCAGCTTCTTTCAGCTCATTAAGTTTTGCCTGCGCTTCATACCATTCCTTAGACCCTTGGGACATATACCCTTGCGACATAAGTTTAGATATTTCTGCTTCGTAATCCTTAATTTGCTGTTGTGTACTTTCTGCCAATTCTTGCTGATTTTTAATTGACTCCTTAATAGAAGATTCCTGTTCTTTACCATAAGCAGAATGACCAAGTTCTTCCCAAAGTTCACGCTGTTTCTCAAGATAGCCGTTGGCTGTATCTTGCTGATTATTCATCATTTCCCAATATTCTTCAACATTGTCAAGAGCCTGTTGAACTAATTCATCCTGTTTTTCAAGGAGTTCATCGTACTGGGAATTACAGTCTTCCAACTTGTCGTAATAATCTTGATAAATTTGAATCAACTTTTTCGTTTCTTCGTCATATCCAGAAATATCAAATGAGCCATTTTTGATTTGATTATAGATCAGTGGATCAAGTCCCATCTGAGATTCTAAACTTGTAAGATGATCACGATATTTATTGATAGCAGTTGCAGTATTAGAAAGATATTCTTGATTCTTTGCTAAAGCTTCGTACATCTTAATCTGTTTGTCCGGAAGCTTAGTAATTCGCTCCATTTGACTCATCAGATGGTCAAACTGGCGTTCCATTGCCTTAAATACACGTTCAATCCAGTCAATCTGATCAGAAAGCGATTCGGATAATTTCTCAGCCGCTTCGGATGTATCTGTTGCTGCTTTTGAAAGATTATCTGCAGCATTATTTACGGAAGAAGAGCTAGATGAACCTCCAGAATTAGGTGGATTGTACTGAGAGGCTCCACCTTGAAATTGCAATCCACCAGAAGCTCCGCCAGCAAATGCAGTTCCATTTAGTCTGGCACGAGAATTTGTAAATCCATTTTCAAGCAACTCTTTACTTTGCTTTGCATTGAATACAACAGCTCCAGACGGTATAGATGCAAATTCAGCACCATTGTCTCCAACAGTCCACCATCTATTCACTCTTGGGTCGACAACAATTTCTTGACCAACTTCTCCGGTAAGCGCAACTTCACTCTGTTTTGTTCTCCAACTAGATTTAAGCCAAGAAGTATCTTGCAGTGTCCCCATAGCAAGTGCTCTACTTGATAATTTTGGAATAGGATGTAATCCGCCTATAGTTCCGTCAACTTTTGCAGTACCGCTTATTTTACCCTTTCCACGATCAACATAATCTCTATATACAGTTTGTGTTATTGCAGGGAGAGATGTAGGATAGCTTCCCAATGAGAAGTTTGCAGTACCAGATGCGTCAGGGACAGTTTTTGGAGAATCACCTAATTTATAATTAGCAAGAGCTGTCTCATCTTTTGGAGGAGCTTGATCTCCTAAAGCATAATTGAGCAGTACAGGAACTGGTGGCTGGACTACCGAAGGAATTGTAACTGGAGGAACACTCACTTCAGATGAGTCTACACTAGTAATAGTAGCAGTTCCTTTCACATTTACATCTGTAGATTCGACACTTGATGTATCGGGTTTAAAATGAACAGTTCCATCTTTGTTGAGTTGCGGTGTTACTTCTTGCTCGACACCGTTAACATTTGCCACATATCGAATAGTACCGTCTTCTTTAACAGCCTGAACTTTCTGTTGAACACCAGACACATCCGCTGTAAATTCAATTGTACTACCAGAAGCCAATTCAGACAGAACACTACTCACTTCGTTGTCGTTGAGTTTAGCATCAACGACAAGCTTCTGAGGTTTTGAAAAATAATCAGCCCATGCTTCATTTACAACACTAGGATCTGTTTCTGGTGTAATTTCAGGGTGAGTGTCTGAGAATGAATCAAGGATTGTTTTTTGAACTTCTTGCAAATTTTCTATCTCTGCCTGAATGCGAATTTTCGTTCCTTCATCGCTAGTAACAGCAAGTTGATCTTTTAATGTTTCTATTGATTCTTGGTTTGTTTCATACTGAACAGGGATAGTAACTCCATCTGTATTTAATCCTGTTGCATCTTCGGCTGTTTCAATGTAGTTTGTATTGCCGGCAATTACTTTTGCATGATTTTGAGAAGAATTATCACCTGATTCGATAAGTTCTCTTGCTTTATCAATTTCAGCTTGAATTGAAGCTAAATCATATTCAAGTTTGATTTTTGCTACAATTTCTGTATCAAGAGTAGATAAATCTTGTTCCCAAGTATCCAGTTGACCTTTCCAATTTTCTACCTGTTCCTTTAAGGCATTTTTCCTATGTCCCCATTTCATAGACTCTAATATTTGGTCAAGTCCTGTCAGAGACTCTTTGGCAGTATCAAAGTCTTTAATTGCAGATTTGAAATTAAATTCACCAAGATTATCATAATCTTTAAGACGACCTAAAATCGCTTCCATAGATTGAACACTTATACCTAATTCTTTTGCAGCTTCGGCAGTATTATCTATGTCTAATGTCCACTTTTGAGCTTGTTCATCCCATTTAGCCCATGAAGAAGCATATTGTCTGGCAGGATCATTCTGTGCAATTTCTTGTCCTTTAGCTTGAAGATCGGATAGGAAATTGTTCATACCTGCGCCAGTTAAATTATCATCACTATCTTTAGTAAAATATCGTTGAAGCTTATCGTAATTAGCCTTAAACGAATCAGCAGAAGAGTCAATTCCATAACTAATGGCTTCAGCAACACTTTTGAAATCATCAGTACCGACAAGACCTTGATCATACAATTCTTTGGCTTTTTTGAGATAATCACTCATAGTAACATAATCGTCGCCGGCATTTTTGCTTTCAAATGCTTTACCAACATCGGAAATAGTAAGATTATTGTTTACCTTTTTTGTTGCTTCGGCAGCTTCCTCGGCAGCTTTTGCGATGTCTTCGAAATATCTAACAAGACCGCTTTCCGTAACTCCGATGCTATCCAAGTCTAAACCAAGACGTTTGAATTCAGAAAGAGCAGATTTCGCATCTTTGCTAGATTTGACAACATTTATAAGATATTCTTCAATGCCATCACCTTTTGAAGAAGAGAAGAAGTTTTTGAGATTATTCAAATCAATTTCAGATGTTGATTTCCCTAAGTTCTGAATCTCTAAGAGGGATTTCCGCCATGAATCCACATAGTCACTCATACCATCTATAGGAGTGCCTGTTTCGGCATCAGTGCTTTGATCAATCCAACCCTGTAGAATTTCCGCTTCATCAGAGAGAGATTGTTTGACATCGCCTATTTTTGATAATAATTCCTCTTGTTGCTTTACTAAACCGGTGTCTGTTGGGGCATCTTTTAATTTGTTTTGTACAGATTTAAGTTGCTCTTCATAATCTTTAAGGGTTTTAATGTTAGTTTTGATTGTTCCCTGAACAGTAGTGTCTTCCTGTGCATGTTTTTGTGCTTCAGGCATAGGTGGATTCATAGGATCAATCAATGTTGGGTCAGTAGGTATTGGACTAAAGTATTGTGCAGCACCAATAATCTTTCCCCAGAAAGAACCATATTCCTCTTCCGATTCTTCCATAGCAGATTTTTCTGCCTTAGAAGCTTCAATGGCAGCCTGAGCAGAAGCTTGCTTCTTTATATCTGTTAGAGATTTTTGCAAGTCAATTTGTCTTTCAAGTTCCGCATTAGTATTTTCAAGCTTTTGTAATTCTACTTCTTGAGCAAAGGTAATCACACCATCTTCTTGAAGTGCTTTTAATTCTGATATTTTCTGTTGTGTTGTTTCAAGCTCTGTATTTAATCCATCTAATTCTGATTGTGCTTCTGCATACTCAGCTGCTGCGTTTTGAGAACCTTCCAGTTTACGAGTATAATCATGGGTAGCATAATCAAAAGCAGCAAAAGCAGCGATAGCAGCCATAGCGCCGCCAATATATGGAGCCAGAGGTTTTAAAGTAGCTATAATTCCTTTTCCGATATCTTTAATTCCGCCCCATTTTTTGGAGAATATATCACCAGCATCACCAAGATCGATAATCTTATCAGAGAGTCCTTCGATACCTTCAACTATGCCTTTAAGACGATTACGATATGCTGAGCTTGATTTATCATCGATATCGTCTAACCATTTTATATTATCTTCAGTTAATCTACCTTGTTTCTTTAATGCATTGGTTAATTCTTCCGAGCCAATTTTGCTATCTTCTATTGCTTTTCCCCATGTTAATTGTTTGGTGGCTGCTTTTGCTGCAAAATCTGCGTCAGATGCTATAGCGACTACTTGTGTTGCCAAACTTTCGTTCAATCCCAATGCGGCTGATTTTGCTTTGAGTTGCTCCATTGTAAATTTGCTAATTGCATCATCAGTGCCAATATTTTCAATACTGAATTTCCGACCAAAAACATCTTGAATTGCATTTGGCATCTCATCTATTGAACCAAAGCCTTTATAAGTTTTCTTTTTCAATTCATCAAAACTGCTAAATAAACTACCTACTTCTTTAAATCGCTTTCGTACTGCCTCTGTACTTTTAGAAGTGTGTATGGTAGAATTTAATTATAATAATGAATGAGAGGTATGATAAATGCTAATAGTTTGCCCAGAATGTGGAGCGGAAATAAGTCAATATTCAGAAACATGCATCAAATGCGGATTCCCTTTAAAAAAATTTATGGAAGATAATGGTTTGGATGATTTTGAACATATAAAAATATGCCCTAAGTGTGGATATACAAATGGGAGTGCATATCCTAAAGATGGTAGCGCCAAATATATTAAATGTACCGAATGTAATACAATATTAGTACAAACGGATATTCCTTGTAAGGAGTTTAATAAAAAGTGTACTGTTGAAACAGAACGTGAATACATAGCTGAAGTTGCAAATAAATACGGGGGAAATCAATATCAGCAAGAAATGAGGGATGCTTGGGTCGCAAAATTACACGAACCATCATCTCCAAAACCTTCCTCAACGCCCTCAAACCAACCTCACTGTCCATACTGTAACTCTACGAACGTTGCAAAAGTATCCGGTACAAGCCGTCTTGCTAGTACATTTCTGTTTGGTATCGGAAGTAAGAAGGTTGGCAAACAGTGGAAGTGTAATAGTTGCAAGAGTTATTTTTAATAGAAAGTTGGTGATCTATCGATGATAGCTTTTAGCATATTTTTCTTGACGTTTTTTTAAATCATCGAGTTGTTTTCTTAAACGCCGAAGTTCTTTTTTAATATCTTCTTGATTGCATAACGGTGGATCGCCAGCAGTTATATACGTGTTTCTACAAATACCAACAATGTATGGAAAACTTTCCAAAACAACACATCCTTTCTAATTTGAGGTGATTATTATGAACATGAAATCATTACTTATTAATTAATCGCTTTAATAACTTTTCATGTTCTTGACAAATAATATCAAGATCAAATTTAGGCGAAACATCATCTGGAAGTTTTTCTACAGTTTTGTCTGGATTGATTTGATATACATTACCATCCAAAATAAATTGCTTTTCAGATATATACAAGCAGTTAGATTCGACAGAGTAGTTTTTAGGGTACGTTAAAAAAGCCATCGATTTTTTAACTCCTGCTGCATTTTTATATCGTCAATTTGTAATTTGATTTTATATAAATCCATAATTATTTGTTTTTCTTCACTTGTTAATTTAATAATTTTAATTCACCACCTTAAGGAGATTTTATGAAAGTATTAGATATTTTTATAAAATAAGAAATAATAATATCATTGATATAAAAATCTCATTTGAATATCCAATATTTTACCGATATATTTTTCTTTCAACTTGGAATTATTTTTGGATATCGCATCGTCAACAATACAAGCATAAATGTCTACTTTTATGTTTTCAATTTGAAAATCGTCTAATGGACATAATAGAAGTTTCATATAATTTGATTCACCACCTTGGAGAAATAAAATGGATATAGAATACGTTAGAAAAAAATATTATGAATATCAAAATAAAAAGCAAACTAAATTACCATCATTTAATATAGTAGAAACATCGAAATATTCACCTTTTTGGGTTCAAATCGATACAGAAAAATTATACAATAATATTATTGAACTTAAAATCAATAGAAGTTTTTTTGACTACAATAATCATTTTGTTGATAGGTGTTTACAGCATGAATTTACTCATATTTATGATGGAATAATTTTATCAAAAAAATATGATTATAACTCGTTTGTGACACTTATGTTTTTCTATTCTGAATTTCATGCATCCTATGAGGAAATGACGTATATTATAGATGATTCAAAAGATTTATATAATAAATGTATATATCTTCCGGAGCCAATTCCATTTAAGTATTTTATGATCATAAAAGAACAAGAATTTTATAGACAAATGTGGGATATTAAAAATCATTGTCCTGAAAATGGTGATTATAGTTGTCGTGAAATGTTATATTATTTTGGATACTGTAAGGCATTAAAAATAAAAAATGAATCATATCATATTGAATTCCAGCAACTACCAAAAGAATTTATCGAAGTTTCTTCAAAACTATTTTGGTGGTTATACCCGAACTATTATTTTAATAAAATTATTCAATTAGGTAATATGTTCAATGATATAACAAAGAGAATATAGAAGAGCAAGTGTCAATTATATTTATCAATATCTGGCAGAGTTTTTTCTCCAAAACAATTTGACGACATTGCGAATCTTTATCATTTTTATGTGGAAACATTAAAAAATAGAGATATCCTGAACCAATTGAATCATTTAGATGCTTTATTATCTGTTCTTCTGTAAATTCGATTTTGTATTTTTCATTACTTTGTTGCATTGATTATCACCGCCTATCATATGAGCACGAATATCAGATAGATAAATTCATTTCAGGCACAAAAATAGAGCAGTAGTGATTACTGCTCTTGATTGAAGTTAAACAAAATATAAATCTCATAATGTGAGGTTGTGCACCTCAATTCAAAAATGTTGTAAACCTATGAATGTATATTTACAAACAAAGGCACGGAATTATCCGTGCCTTTAACCATTGATTGTGCAAAATTAGTCACACTAATCTTACACACTTCTCCTAACATGTCTCATCAATATGTTTATAAGCATACACTTAACACATTGATTTGTATAAGGTTATAGCTACACTAATTCCATATACAACATTATAATATCATAAAATAAATAAATATTCAATAGTTTTATATTATTTTCCGTAAACCAACAATGTTCTCATATTTTTGATCCTGTGTTCTATATAGCCTGCTATTAAACAAATCTCCAAGTTTGTAATTATCAGAAAGACCATTTTTAATTCTCATCAGCCTAACTGGTATTATATCTGCTATTTGTAAACCAATACAATTATCTCCTTTTATTAAAAATCCTATACTTGTCAAATATTTTTTTATAACTTCACTTTGATAATAAGATGATCCATGTGTTAAATAATTATAAAAAATTTCTTGCAAAAGCATATTTTCTTTAAAAGTTCTTGATTCAATACAAATATGACCATGCGCCTTGTTTTCTATACAAAAATGCATATAGTTATCTAACAAATGACGAAAAGCAATATCATACTGAGTAGTTGCTCCATTCCCAAAAACTTCAGTCATAGCTTCTTTTTCGTAATAAACACCAAATACACTAAAAGTGATATCATTCAATGTATTTTTGATCGATTGCCAGAATTTATTTCGCATCCCATCATCTTTTAAAACTGTAAAAGCACCTTTGTTTCTTTTTATGTCATTATAATGAAATATAACTGATGTATCGTCAAAAATTTCTTTTTTGATTTTGTTAATTTTAGGAATTAGAACATTTTCATAGTCACTACGCTTTATACAAAATCCAGCTAAACAAAAATATGGATTTTTTAAATTTGGTTTAGTTTCATCTAAAAATAAAATATATTCATCCAATTTTTATCCCTCTCTCATCATTAGTATTATTTCTATTATATACCAATAACGAATAGAAGAGTAGTCGGAACATGTGTTTTGTTTTTGTGTAAATTTTCTCATATCACTGGAACCAAACAGCATTAGAGATTTGCTGCTAGAAAATAATCCGAAGATTATATTGGTTACGGCACTCCAGATTTTGCCGGAAGTTTTAAAAGCATATATCTATGCCACACATGGTACTGACAGTCTATGTTAAGTCAGATTGCCAGTAACGTATTACTAAAACTTTTCTAAATCGCAATACGCACTATGCCTTAAAAGAAGAATAGCATTTATGGCAGTTATTCTCTCCGAGGATGGGTATGTCTCTGGGGATACTATCTGTTAATGACCTTCATTATATACGCCAAAAGAATTAACTCAGATATTGTCCTGCTCGTTGTCCTTTATATTCTTACTTAGATGTCTTAACATTTTCATATTAATATTCATATAAGAACAAATCATTTATTTGGGTTTCCCTACCTACTGTTATGGGCATGATTTGCAAAATAAGATTTCAAGCATTTACTCCTCTATGGGTCAAAACCATAATAAATATATGGAACTCACCATGCTCCGCCACTTGATATTACAATGCCATAATATTGTAAATCTTATGTCGGCTAGACTCATATATAATATAGGAATATTTTACTTATTTTATTATATATGTAACCCTGTGTTTTATAGGTTAATCTAAGTTTTTAAAAAATGCAAAAGCTCCTCCCCCAATTGAAAGCACTCCAAGTGGTGATACTGCTTTTACCAATCCGTCAAATCCTTTAACTAACTGATTAATTAGTTGAACTGCGGATGTAATTTGTCCTGCATCTGCAAAGTTTGAAATAAATTGTTGCCAAGAGTTAGAAAGTTGATTTAAGCTTCCTTTCCAGTTATTTGCCGACTTTTCTGCTTCAATAGCTGCACTACCTGATCCTTCAGAATAATCTTTTAGCATTTTGTCATAATCTTGCTGACCTGAAAGAATGGATGCGAGAACATTGGCATGATGTTTTTGACCGATATTATTTAAAATATCTGCTTTTTCGGTCGATCCATCTGGTAAAGCATTATATACATCAGACAATTCTTTTAGTAATTCGATAGGTGTTTTTAAATATTCTGAGTCACCCACCATTTTTGTCATTGAAATTCCAACATTATCTAAAGTGCTTACAACTTTATCGTTGGAAGTATTTGTTAAGTTGACAAATAAGGCTTTTAATGCGGTTCCAATTTCGTTCCCCGATTTTTTTGTTCTCGATACAGCTGTGCCGACCAAAGCGGATAATTCGTTTACAGAAACACCTGTTTGCGCCGCCATAGAACCTGCCTGAGTCGTAGCTTCTGCAAGATCTGTCATTGAAACACTGTTCCTGTTACTTATCATATTTTGCCCGTCAAGTACATCGTTCAATTTTTGAGCAGAGCCTGCATATTCATAAGCAGCATTAGTAGCCAGCAGATAACTATTAGCTGTATCAGCATTCATATCACCGGCAGCTTGTGCCAACACTGAGACATTTGCCATATCAACGCCCTGCTGTCCATAAAATCCGCTTCGACTCATTTCTGTAACACCTTGTAAATAATCGGTTACAGTTTTACCATAATTACTTGCATATCCATAAGCATCTTGCCCTAACTGTTTTAGAGAAGAAGATGATAAATCAGATGTTTTAGAAATTTCAGTAAGAATATCATCAACTTGTTTAAGTTGTTCAATTGATTGTGATATTGAGTCAATACCTCTTTCAATAACGCCGTATGTAGTTGCAAACTGTGCGATTTGCTTAAAACCCCTACCCAACTCATTGAGTACAGATCGACCGGTGACTCCTTCGGCTTCTGCACGAGCTTTGACAAGAGCGACTTGTTTATTTAAATCATTTAATTGCCATTTACTAGTCGCCTCTTGTTGTAATTTTGCTAGTTGTTGCAATTCCTGACGGTACGCTTTTGTAAGCTTTGTATTTTTTTCTACAAATGAAATAGTTTTTTGACTTGCAATCAGACCTTCATTATGTTTTAATAATCCGCTTTGTGAATTCGCTGCAATCTTAGTTTCGTTATTACATTTTTCAATTGCTTTCTGAAGCCTATTGTAATCTTCAATAACGTCACTAATATTGCTGTTACTTTTTAAATTAAAATTATCATCAAAATTCCCTTTGAGTTTCTCTGACAGATTATTTACATTTTTTAAAGATGACTCTAAATTTTTAAATTCACTACCATCTAAGCTATATTCAAGATTTTTAATTTGCTTACCTAAATTAGAAACGTCCAAATCTAATTTGCTTGTTGATAATTTTCTTTGAATACTTTGTATAGTTTGTTCTGTTTGTTTGGCGGCATTTGCCTGTGCTTTACTTAAATCAAAGTCAAAACTAATTTTATTTTTCTTATTACTAACAGACGATTGAAAACTACTTGAAAATTTTCTTCCAGCTGACGACCCGGATCGTTCAATGTCTTTTATTAAATTGGGAATGCTAGAAGCATTAAATTTCGCATCATCTATTCCAAGTTTAATGGTGTGTTCTTTTGCCGTTAATTTGTCCAGCTTCGCCTGTGCAGCATCTAGCGCAGAATCCTGAACTTTTGCAACGACATCAACTTCGTATTGACTCATGTTTTATAAATCACTCCTTTCATTTTTGAGCAAAATAAAAGCCCTCATGAAAGAGAGCATTAGTAGAAAACTATATTTATTTTTTGAAAATATTTGATATAATGTAAATGGGTATATGTCGATTGGATCCACCACAATCAATCCGTTGTCACGGGTATATGCCTGGCAGTCTGTCTTAATAGGCTCCTGTGGGAGCATACGATATGTATGCAAAATGATATAAATAGTGCATATGCACTAGAAAGTCGAAGGTATTATCTTATGCTTGAGCAATCAGCATTCTATATGAGGGTCTCTCATGAAAACTTCCTTTCTGGCACATTATTGTACAGAGGGGAGGTGAAATGTGACACAGATTATAATTTTAAGTTTACTTATAATATTGACAATTCTTGCAATTATTTTATTGGTTGTAGTTAAGATGTTATTTAGCCGTAATATAAAAACTACACAATGTAATTTCAAGATTCTCAATTGGATTAAATTTAATTTCTCTGTTTCATATTTTAATGAATAATTCTTATATATAACTTCTTCTTAATTTGTGTGTATCATCCATTATTTATCATCGTCATTTTACCCGGAGAGTAGTATCTCCGGGGTTTTTCTATATCACTTTAAGAATTTCGCCATATTTCTGTCCACAATTTCAGGAATAGCATTTCTTGTTGCCTCAAAATATCTATGGTTCCCCAATGTATGTCCGATTGCCCCTGTTTCTGTCGCCTCAATTACTTGTGCACCTGTATACGTTCCAGTATGATAAGAAATACTTTCTTCCATTTCTGCTTTAAATTTAAACAAATTCCCTCCGCCAGAAACAGGAGTAGTATTAGGCGATTCTAACAACGTTCCTGTTCTTTCGTATTTTACAGGGTTTCCAATATCATAATATCCCATTACATTATCTTCTAATTTTACTTTTACTTCATCTCTTGCAGCATTCATTCCTGCACGAACATCTTTTTCCATCAATTTTTTAACTTCCAAAAAACTAGATACTTTTTTTGCCATAAAACACCTATTTAATTAGGAAGATTCTCACCAGTAGAATGAATTGCCAATGCTCTCTCAAGAACCTGTCTGGCTTTATCATCTCCGACAATCTTAGAAAATTCTCGAATCTGCTCATTCTTTACATCTAAAATTTCCTTGTCTTTTCCTTTTTTAAAGTCACTCTGCAAAAATGAGTTCACTAAATTATCTGCCGTAAGTCCTGATTCATTAAACTTCTTCATAAACTCATTAATCTCATTTGGTCTTAATTGATCAAGAAAAGAAGTAATGCCGGTGGATAATGCATCTAAAAGATTTGAAATCTTTTTTATTAGATAAATCATTCAAATATTTCTGTTTCATAAATTCGACCTTATCAATTACATTATCTTCGATATATGTAATAGTTGAGAGATTTTCTTTTCCAAACACTTTGATTAAATCCATTACTTCATCATCTTCTGAAATAGAAGAGTAGATGTATTCACCCTCATCAAATTCTAATCCTTCGAAGAAATATTTTACATATGCTTCCATAGTTGCGATTCCATAAAAGTATGGGGTATAATCATCAATATATCCGTCATCGTCAAAAGAAAAATAACTTGCCACAATATATTCAATGGCATTAATTTTATCTGCAAAAGAAATGTTTTCTTTAATTTTCATATTTGTTTTTCTCATATTTTTTAAATCTCCTTTTCAAAAACGAAAAATTATTTTATTTTTTGACATCAAAAAAGAGCCGACATAAATCGACTCTTTAATATATTTTATTTAATTTATTCCTATTCAGAATCAACAGAAGACGATACTTTATTTGAATTATCACCGATAAGTAGCTCTTTGATTTCATCTAAACTATACTCTGATTCAGAAATTAATTTTGCTATTTCCTGAGTACGCACTTCTTTATCATGCTGTTTCTTCCATTCTTCGTAAGCAATCTTATCGCGTTCTAATCTTTTAATTTCTGTTTTTTTATCTTTGATTTGTAGTTTGATAACATTTGCTTTTTGAGAAAGGACTTCGAGTTCCTCTTGCACTTTTGTAATCGCTTCATCATAATTAATTTCGACAATTTTTTTAGGTCTAGCCATAATCTATTCCCTCCTATTTAATTTGATAATTTTACATTATCACAAAATAGAAGAGTAGTAAATAGAATATATTATTTTAATTAATTATTTTGAGTACGTTTTTCTTCTCGTTTGAGTCGTTTATATTCTTCATACTCAATCCAGCCTCCAAATTTTTTCACCCAAGTAATCCATTTGTAATCGACATCAGGAAACTTATACCAAAATAATTTTCTTTTTAATAGTGCGACTGAATCTGGACATCCTTTGGTGTCAATAACTTCTTCATGTCCATCTTTATATATAATAAAAAAGTCAGCCACATACTTAATTGGCTGAACAGACTTCCCGTCATGACGAAACTTTGGTTGCAATTCATATGGCTTTTGCAATTCATATTTAACCACATCACCGCTCTCCACTTTCGGGCAAAGAACGTCACGAAAGTATTTCATTTCTAATACAGAATCAAATACGATTCCATTATAGGTACGTTTGCTTTTATCTTTATCTACATTAAATTTTGATCTATTTATTTTTATCACCTCTTTATATAAGAAGAGAAGTTACCACAAAGCAACCCCTCAACTTATTATTTTGCAGATTTTCCTTCTTCATAAATTGGATTAATTTTAATCGGCAAAACGGGTAAATGCTCTTTTACATATTTGTATTTTTCTGTTCTGCCGTGATTCCCTTTTAATTCATTGTGATAGGCGTTCCATAATCCGTCAAATTCCGCAACCTCATTTTCTGGAATACCTTTCATTGCAATGTATTTACTAAATCTCTGATCAATTTTATCACCAAGAAGCTCCATTGTCCCGCACATAAGGGCTTTGATTTGTTCTTTTCTTTCAACAGCACCTTCGGCTAATTTATCGATGGAACAATTTAGTTCTTGTCTAATTTCTTTTGATTTTTCGCGGTCATCGATTCTGTTTTGTGCATATGTGTTTAACTGTTTTTTTTGTTCTACAAGTGCATTCTTTAGTTCAATAGCAAATTCTTCAATTTCTTGTCTGATTTCCTCATCATGTTTGTCAGAACGCATACGATCTTCTTCTTGTTTTTCTTGTAATTTTGTGAGATTCTCAGACGTTTTTACTAATAATTCATGTTCTTCGCGTCTCTGTCTAATGTGAGTAAATTCAATTCCAAATGTATTTCCAATTTTAACAGCTAATTCATACATAAATACAAGTGCCAATCCGGCGATTATTAAGCCCAAAGTAAAAGCAACTAAATCCATTTCGAAGAATTTTTCAACATATTCCATGATTTAGTTCCTTTCTATTTTTTAGCATCAACCTCTTTACTCTTTGGAGTATTATACGTCATCGCAATTTTACTATCAGAGAAACCTTTAGTTGTTGGGTCTGTGATAGCATTAAAGAACGACACTGCAGCAATTAATACTACATATGGATTACTGATTGCATCAAGAAATGTTTGCCAGACCATACTCCATGTTGTTAGATCAGATGCCTGTAAACCGAAATACCCAAGTACAGGTGCAACAACAGACAAAATAACTTGAGCAATAAATAAAATATTTTCTTTATTAAATCTTACTTTCCAGTTGATCATAAGTATTATCCTTTCCAAAAATAGGAGAGCGGTAGTCCTTTAATACTATTGTCAATTTACTGTGTGAAACCAACTCAAAAATATGACATCCACTTTTATATTCATTATCTTGAACAACCTATATTTAATTTGTATATTTATCCCAGAACTTAGATAAAGCAACTCCAAGTTCTTTTGTTTTTTTATATTTCCATACAGTCACACCGTTTTCTGTCTTTACAAATGTGTATCTAATACCACATTCCGATAAAAAACATACTTCTTGTGAAGAATCAGTACGGTACTCTTTATCAAATTTTTTAATTTTAATCACTCCAAACTTTTGTTGATGGAGTAAAAAAATGGGGTAAATACCAGTGATAGATATTTACCCCATACATATACACACTAAATATCTATCACTCTTATTGTTATGAATTTGCCATGATCCCTTGTTTTTTCAATTCGGCAAGAATTGCATTGATTTTATCCTTTAAGTCAGTCGTTGTTTCCGTAGATAGGTCTTGGATCAAAGCCATTTGCTTTACTCCTCCGATGGTTGTTTTATTTGCCGCCGGAAGAACGTATTTATTTGCCTGTGATGCAATACCATCAAGCTTTGATTTATCTTCTTTGGATATAAACCCATCTTTGGAACCTGCAACAGCATTTACCGCCTTGGCATCTAATGCAGCTATACCATTTTCGATATTATTCATGGCATCTTGAGTAATAACTTCATCATTACTCCATGTTTTTTTAGAATAAGCCATTTTACTCACATCCTTTATTCTGATTTACCAACTTTTGCCTTACCGATTTTACCCCTACCTATTAAGGCATTATCAGCAGGGGTTACGGTTCCCCCACTGATTCATCCGGAAGAAGGGTTAAATCAAGCATATTTCCATCATCATCAACCATCATATCGCAAGTTAATGTTACTGTACCCGGATCACCTGAGTTTGCAAAAGAAAGAGACATATTTGCCTGTGGGATAACTTTGTATGCTTTGAAAAGATAAGGCATAATATCTTCATCTGTCGTCTTCATATATGTATCGCCATAAACTGTAAATGCTTTCGGGAAATCAGTAGATTTGATGTTGATATTATATACGTCTGATCTTTCTGTAAGATAGAATACGATAACTTCATTTCCAACTTCTCCAGATTCTAATGTAATTTCTTGTGAAGTTACACTAGTCACTTTTAATTCTGTTTCTAAATTTGTGTCATCAGCAGAGTAGATCCAAACCGTCTCCTTCTTAAGAGTTGCTTTCTTATTTGAAACATTTACCTTATTAGATGCTTCAATTTTACATTTTTCTCTTTGCATAATGCTTGCAGTCTTAGAAGCCTTACCACCTGTCATCAGTTCCCAAAGTTTAGGTGTCTGAATCTGTGTCTCAATTGTAAGTGTACCAGCTCTTTCTCCAGAGAAAGTAATTTTCTTTGGATGACCTTTTCCACCGTAAGCAAACACGTTTTCACCAGTTAATTCCTGACTAGATGTGTTAGCATAATCACAGAAAAGGAAAGGTTTCTGTGTTTTATAATCCACAAATACTAAATCGCATACCTCACGGTTAGCCATTTGTTTACCAAAAATATTAGCCATTGTGTATTACCTCCTAATCTAAGTTTTGTAATAAAAAAACACTGACTGTTCAGTGTTTTAATCTTTTTCATATATATTTGAACTCCAAGTGCCAAACTTGAATTTCTTTTCTTTATCTCCCCACACAGCCACTTGTGTAGAAAATACATCATATTGATCTATGATTTGCAGCCGTTCAAAAGTATCAAATAATTGAAAGACTGTAATATTCCATATAGTATCCCAATTTAAATTATTACTTTTAGAAGCAACGGATGAAATAATGTTAGGGAGCGTTAATGAAGAATTTCCGCCAGTCTTCTTATTGAATTTTTTTCGACCTTTATGGATTTTTAAATAATTCCTCAGTCCGCGTTTGTTTTTTACCTTGCTTAAATCATCAACTTCATTTTCATCTTTTGTGATGTGTACGCGCTGCAAAATGATGTCTACAATTTCTGAATAGTTATCTTTACTAATCATTCCTGTTACGAAATATTCAGGTTCTTTCCCAGGTTCTACCTGTAAAGTAGACATTGAAATGAATGCTTCATATTCTTCGTACCATTTAAAATTTTCCACAAAGAAAAAATTCAAAGCAGCACAAATAATATCACGAAAGTTTGAATCCAAAAGAAGCAAATCATATTTCGTAGTGGCTATCATTTCTTTGATTTCATCATTACTGTTTTCATTTAAATTATCATAATAATCAATGGGTTTCATTTTCAGAAATGATACATATTGTGCATATGTAAAGTATGATATCTCCGCAATTTCTTTTAGTTTTGGAGATTTGATATGACCTATTTTATATAATTCAAGTGGGAGAGGAGAGATTAAATCGAAATAATCTAACTTCATCATTATACCTTCTTGAATTTAAAATCTGATGTTTCAAATGTTAATTGTCTTCCATAATATTTATTATTTGGAAAATAATAATTAACCGATTTTAAAGTTAATTCTCCTATTCCATATTTATTAGGTTCTTGCAGTTGACGTTCAACCATATCTGCCAAAATATCGGCTCTGGTTCCTAGATATCCGTCTTTATGATATTCCATACAATCTTTATGACAATATGCATATACAGTTACATACATAGTCTTCATTGTACGAGATTGATTTGAAAAATTGACTTCTACACATAAATACGGAAGCACCTTTATTTGAGTATCGTCAATATATAAATATGGGAAAATTTGAGAATAAACCAAGTTGTCCACATCATCAGAAGTGTAATTTTCTCCTAATAATAACTCACATATATCAGGAGAATCTAAGAAGGATAAAAGAAGATTCGTTTTAAAAACACCAATATCTTTTAAAATTGTTTTACTCATAAATCCCCCTTGCTAAAATAGATTACATATTTCTATTTTCTTTTCTATGATAATCACATTGTTTATAACTATCTGTAATGTTATGTCTTTCCCAACAGAATTTGAATCAATTACTTTAATATCAATAGTTGATCCAGAAATAGAAGTATCTAATTTTGTATCTGATTCTATTTTCCAGTTAAATTCTGTATATTCGAATTCATTCGTTTTATTTTTATCTCTATAGAATTTAACTTGGTATGATTTTTTTCTATTTAATTTAATGGAATCGCTTCCTATTATATTTGCGAAAATAATAAATTCTGGTTTATCTGTTTGTTCAGGCAAAACCTGACTATCTACATCTATATAATCACAAATTCTCAATTCTCTATTATCCGTTTGCAGATTCAATTCAGTTTTATCTGCAATGAAGCTTAAAATACTTCCATGATATTCATCGCCATAATCATATAAAACATCATCGCTTCTAGTTAATTTAAAAACTTTGTCCGGATTTATCTTTTTTCTATCAATAAATACACGTTTACGATCAAGATTCAAACATTCTTCATCTCCTGGAAGCTTTATAGTGTATGTATTAGAAGATAAGGCAATTGTAAAATTACCATTTTCTCCGACATCATATTTTGATGCAGAAACTGCATTACACCAACGTTCAATTATCTCACCAGAAGAGTTTTGCCATCTTAATAAATATTGGCATAGTACCATTGTTGCTTTTTCGTAAATTCCGTTATTACCGGGATACCCGTCTATAAGCCAGTATCGATTTTCAAAAAAGATATACATGCCAGCCTTAACAGTTCCGATTTGAAATAAAACTGTCCTTTCAAGAGATTTCAATTGAGTATTTGCAGTATTGCCTTGAATGATACATCTAATTTGTTTTGAAATGCTTAAATCACTGTTATAAAGGATTACGGAAGTAGCAATGTCTGTTTCCAATGCTTCAGCAAATGCATCATCTTTATTCTCCATAAATGCATCATTTTCATAACCGCCTGTCACGTTAGGTCGTGTATTTTGGTCTAATAAATACCAATCTTGCATAACACCCTCCTAAAGAAAAGCAGTTACTTTTTGATTGCTAACCATTGTATTTGCTTTTTCTGAAACATAATCAAGTTCCGCTTTTGTTGCAGTTTTTGATCCATTAGATCCGTCAATTCCTAAATCTTTACCAGTTATACTAATACGCTTATTGACTTTTGAATATTGACGTTCTTGATAAGACTGTTTCATAAATTCTGCAAGTGTATCGATTGTATATCGATCAAGCCTTGTATCGAATTGATTCAGTTCTACATCAAAATTCAAATCGCTTAATTCTGCTGAATATCTTCCAACAGCCTTTTTAAACCATTCCATTTCCAGTGATACAGGCAATACAGTTTTATCTGCAAAAGAAGATTCAAATGATTGTATCACTTCGTTGGCGGTTGTATTACCCATTTAAATTCACCTCTAAATCTTATATCCAACATAATTTTCAACAACTCTGATTTTTTCAAAATCGTTAAACTTCTCTTTTTTAATAATTTCAAGAATTGCAATTTCCTCAGCTCTTGT
>ENA-OPSF01000957-OPSF01000957.1-human-gut-metagenome-genome-assembly--contig:-NODE-957-length-24042-cov-9.818360_pt1 | contig 24042 bp, 20 predicted proteins | sample MGYA00241452_ERZ501896 | MGnify/ENA primary metagenome ERZ501896 (study PRJEB25962, sample SAMEA2042111) | human gut metagenome | biome: human gut; feature: human-associated habitat; material: faeces... | reverse complement strand
TCCGAACAAAATCTCCCACAAATTGTGACGCACATCTTGCGTAAAGCATTTTTCAAACACACTCTAAAGACTCTGAGAGTACATACTTATGTTTAATATTTATTAGCGTCTTTCTTATTAACCTGAATAGTGATCTTAGTGCCATCCGGCTTCTCCACTGTCCATGTGGAAATATCCGGTTTCTCTGATACAACCATACTTGCACCTCTGCCTCCCACATCAGCTCCAAGGAAGAAGCGGATGGCATCATGCCTGCATTCCTTAATACAGGAAGTACATCCCCAGCAGTCTCTTACCTGCCGGATAAAGGCTTTGTTCTCTTTATCCTTTTTGATCAGATTTCCGGGACAGGCTTCGATACATCTGCCGCATCCTGCACATTTACTTTTCTGAATCCGAATGCTCATCTCTTACCTGCTCCTTTCTCTGCTGTATTCAAACCTGTATTTTCCTTTGTGATCAGGTCACGATATAAGATCTTAATCTCGCCGTTTTCCATACGGGAGTTTACATATTTCATCCACTCTTCGCTCTGCTGCGGGTAGTCTGTATTCTCTCCGAAACTATGCCATCTGGTTTCCTTTCTGGCTGCCAGATGTGCGATCACTGCCTGGCACACGATCAGTCGTTCGCGAAGTTCATAAATCTGCATCAGTTCATAAGTATCTGTTGCTGCCAGAGTGTCAACTACTGGCAACAATGCTGCGATCTTTTCATCTGCCTTTGCAAGACTCATCCCGCTGTATCTGTAGTCTGTACCGATTCCTCCTGCGTACTGATCCATGATCTTCTGCATGGCTTCCTCAAGCTGCTCTGCATTCATCAAAGAACGGGAAGCATTCAAATGTGATTCGTATTCTGCCTTCTTAGCTATTGCAGTTTGAGACAGCTCCTGTTCTCCGCCACGCTCTAAAGCCTCTTCCTTATTTTCCGCTGCGATCCGGTCATCATCTTTGCCATTCAGATATTCCAAAATCGCCTCTGCTGCGATCTCACCTTCTGCCAGTGCGCCGGTTACATATTTCTGCGGACATCCTCCTGCTACGTCTCCGGCTGCATATAAACCTTCAATAGTTGTAGCTCTGTTATTATCTACCCAGTAACCGCTGGCTGTATGTCCGCCTACAATATATGGCTCTGTGCCCTCAATCTCTACATTCTCTTCGGATGGTCCTTTTCCGGCTTCCATCCATTTCAGAGTCTGGGACGGTGCCATATTCAGGTAAGCTTTGTAAAGGTCCTGCTCCTGTTCTTTGGAAATACCTTCCGTTCTGAGATAACATGGACCGTTTCCTTCTCTGTTCTCCATGACTGTACCGTAAACTCGCTGGGAAGTTGTCAGACCATATTTTGTTTCATAAATATCACCATATGCATTGACCTGTCTGGCCCCAACACCCTGAGCAATAGTTCCTGTAGGAGCAATCGTGTCCTTACATCTCAATGCAATGAAACGCATCTCAAAGGTTGTCATCTCCGCACCGGAAAGAAGTCCCATTGCATATCCTGCACCTGTGTTAAACGGAGGATACCACATCTTATGTCTGGAAAATCCCGGATTATTCGGTCTGTAAAGTCCCGCTGCACCACCTGTGGCACAAAGAACTGCTTTCGCATCAATGTCATAGAAAATATCCTCATTAACGCTAAATCCAACTGCGCCTGTGACTTTTTTGTTTTCTGTTTTATAATCTGTAATATTTACATGATTGAGAACCGTAACATTCTCCTGTTCAGCTGCCGCCTTTGCAAGGATTGGCTTCATATTTTCGCCATTGATCTTGATGTTTCGGTTTCCTCTGGCAACATATTTTCCGTTTTCGTCCTTCAGGATGACCAGCCCCAGATCTTCCATCACCTTTGTCACATGATTCAGTCTCTCTGACATGGTAAGAAGAAGGTCTTCTCTTACGATTCCATGGGCATCCTTTTTGGCATAATCCACATAATCCTGCGGCACTCTGCCTTCTGTAATATATGCGTTCAATGCATTCACGCCCGCCGCCAGACATCCGCTTCGCTTAATATTCGCTTTCTCTGCGATCAGAACTTTTCTGCCGCTTTTTTTGCCGATCACATAGGCTGCAAAGCATCCTGCCGTACCGCCGCCGATGATCAGCACATCTGTCCTGATTCTCTCTGTTCTCATTCTCTCTTACCCTTTCCTCCATACCAGTGTGCCAACAAGTTGATTTCCCGATCAGTCTTGCCTCTGAATTTCTTATTTCTTCATTGTCGTCAGTCGCCGCAGCCACCGCTGTCAGATAATTACAAAGTCATCCCTTACAGCCTCATTTTCGATCAGCTGTACACTGTCACCTCTCAGTGCAAAAATCCTGTAAAGGAATACATTCACAGTCTCACCTTCCCGGATATCTGCTTTCTCCAGGCTTCTTCTGGCAGTTACTACGGAATTGTTGACTCTCACCTGAAGTTCCAGATTATCTCCCCTGAAAGAAATCTGTTCAACCACTCCCCGGGATACGGAAGTTTTGAACTTCTCCACCTCATCCAGTTTGGAGATTTTTACAAATTCCGGGCGGACAATGATCTTGTCTGCTCCTTCTGCCTGAACAAAGGTATGAAAATCATCCGCATTTTTCAACACAGATGGCTGTCCGAAGAAGGACGCTGTAAAAGCTGTCTCAGGATTTCTGTAAACCCCTATGGGAGTTCCTTTCTGTTCGATCCGTCCTGCATTAGTGATAATAATCTCATCTGCTACTTCAATGGCCTCATCCTGATCATGAGTAACGAAAATACTGGTAATTCCCAGCTTCCCGATCATCTCTTTTAACCAGCTTCGCAGTTCCTGACGGATTTTTGCATCAATGGCTGCAAAGGGCTCATCCAAAAGCAGCACCTGGGGATTTGGAGCAAGGGCTCTGGCAAATGCCACCCTTTGCCTCTGGCCGCCAGATAACTGGCTTGGATATCTTTTTTCCAGTCCTTCCAGCCCCACCAGTTTGATCAGCTCTCTGACTCTGGCATCAATTTTCTTCTTATCATCCTTCTGAACCTTCAAACCAAATGCAACATTGTCATAAACTGTCATATAGCGAAACAACGCATAATTCTGAAATACAAATCCAATCCCACGCTGACTGGCCGGAACATCATTTACAACTTTTCCATCAATAATGACCTCTCCGCTGTCCGGGGTTTCCAGACCTGCGATCATTCGAAGAATAGTTGTTTTTCCGCTTCCGCTTGGTCCCAACAGACCAATCAGTTTACCTTTCTCAATTCCGAAATTCACATTCCTTGATGCCTGGTAAGAACCATATGTCTTATTGATATTTTTTAACTCTACATACATATCAGGCTTCCTTCTTTCCTTTATATTCAATCAGGCTTCTGACTACCAGAATAATAACTGCCATGATCACAAGCAGCGAAGATACGGCAAACGCCGGAACATACTGAAACTCATTAAACAAAATCTCTACATGAAGAGGAAGTGTATTGGTCTTTCCTCTTAAATGTCCGGAAAGTACAGATACCGCTCCAAACTCTCCCATTGCTCTTGCCGTACAGAGCACAACTCCGTACAGTAATGCCCATTTAATATGAGGGAATGTGATCTTCCAGAAAATGGTCCATCCACCTGCTCCCATCAGGGCTGCCGCTTCCTCCTCATCGCTTCCTTCTGCTTCCAGAACCGGAATCAGTTCTCTGGAAATAAAAGGAAAGGTTACAAATACAGTTGCAATAATGATTCCCGGTACAGAGAATACAACTTTAATCCCTAACTTCATGAGAAAAAAGTAAACAGGACTCTGTCGTCCGAAAATCAGAAGAAAGATCAGACCTGCAATAACAGGGGAAATAGTAACCGGAAGGTCAATCAGTGTGGTAAGAAGCTTTTTACCCCTGAACTGAAACTTCGTCAGTGCCCAGGCTGCAAAAACACCAAAAACAGTGTTAAAAACAACTGCAAAGAGTGTTGCCTTCACTGTAAGAAGAAGTGCTTTGATGGTGTACTCATCTGTCACTGCAGCTGCATAGACCTTCCATCCGCTCCGCAATGCTTCTGTGATCACAGTGATCAGAGGAAGAAGGAGCATGACTGCCAGAAACAGAACGCTGATCCCGACAAGCAGCCATTTTGTAATTTTCTCCGAAGTCTTTTCATTGTTGTCCATCAGGCATTTCCTCCTCTTAAAATTCTTGCATTTCTCTGCTGTATCATACTGTTAAGAAACAGAATAAAAAATGAAACTGCCAACATCACAAGTGCGATTGCCGTTGCACTTGAATAATCAAATTCCTGAAGCTTTGACATAATAACCAGCGGTGTGATTTCTGTATAATAGGGTTTATTTCCTGCGATAAATACAACACTTCCATATTCACCCAGACATCTTCCGAACGCAAGTCCGGTCCCTGCAAAGATCGCGGGCTTCAGTTCCGGAAAAATGACCTTCCAGAAGATAGTTGTTTTCTTTGCTCCCAGCACTCCTGCTGCCTCGCTGTAAGAATTATCCATCTTTTCCAGAACCGGCTGTACACTTCGCACAACGAACGGTATTCCTACAAATATCATAGCCACTGTAATACCTATTCTTGTGTATGCGATCTTGATACCGAATCCTGCAAAAAAGCTGCCGACAATTCCCGAATCTGAGGTCAGGGATGTCAGTGCAATACCTGCTACCGCTGTGGGAAGAGCAAAGGGAAGTTCGATCATCCCATCCATAAGTCTCTTGCCCGGAAAATCATATTTCACAAGCACCCACGCAAGAACAGTTCCCATAATTCCATTTATTACTGCTGCTGCAAAAGCACATACAAAACTGGTATAAAAGGATGCCAGCACTCTGGCCCTTGTGATGGTTTCGATAATATCTTTAAAACTCAGCTTCGCTGTGTAGACCACCAGGCTTGCCAGGGGGATCAGAACTACCAGACTCAATATGGAAATGGTAATTCCCATGGAGAGCCCAAACCCTGGAATCACCGGTTTATTTCTTTTTTTCATAATCAATTACCACCTCTCCTGTCTCATATATTCTGTCTGTGCTTATGCTCTTGCTTCATCTTGTCTTCCTTTATCTCTCATAAATCTGATCGAAAATTCCGCCATCTGTGAAATGTTTCTCCTGCACTTTATCCCATCCGCCATAATCATTGATATTTGCCAGATTTATATTCAGATCAAACGTATCACTGTGCTTCTTCAGGATTTTCTCATTGGTGGGGCGGAAATAATTCTCTGCTGCGATCTCCTGTGCTTCGTCGGAATACAGATAATTCAAATACTCAGTTGCCACATCTCTTGTATCTCTGTAATCCACCACTTCATCTACCACTGCCACAGAAGGCTGTGCCAGAATACTTACGCTTGGAGTAACAATCTCATACTCATCCGGATAATCCCGCATGGATAGATAAGCTTCATTTTCCCACGCAACCAGCACATCTCCTTGTCCGTTCTCCACGAAAGAGGTCGTTGCGCCTCTTGCGCCTGAGTCAAGAACCACCACATTCCGGTAAAGTTTTTTGATAAATTCCTTCATCTGCGCTTCATCGCCACCATACTTTTTATCTGCGTAAGCCCACGCTGCCATGTAGTTCCATCTGGCACCGCCGGAGGTTTTCGGATTTGGTGTTACTACTCCCACTCCTTTTTTCGTCAGATCGTCCCAGTCTTTGATATCCCTGGGATTTCCTTTCTTCACCAGAAATACGATAGTGGATGTATAAGGAGAACTGTCATTGTCAAATTTATCTTTCCATCCTGCCTTGATCAGCCCTGCGTTTTCAATAGACTCAATATCATATTCAAGTGCCAGGGTTACCACATCTGCATCCAGACCATTGGCTACCTCCAGTGCCTGTTTCCCTGAACCGCCATGGGACTGTATCACTTCCACATCTTCCCCGGTCTTCTCCTTCCAGTGGTCTTCAAATATTTTATTATACTGTTCAAACATCTCTCTGGTAGGATCATAGGAAACATTGGTGACAGACACCGTTTTTCCAAAAGCCTGTACCGGCATCAGTGCCAGTACAACTGCAAGACCAAAGGCAAATAATTTTCTGATCATGTTTCATCTCCTTTAAGGTACCAGTAGTTTTTTGTATTCTCTACTTTTCATAGTTATTCGATATGTTTTATATGATATTACAAGAAATGACAGAATTTGTCAATAGTGTATTAAAATAAGTACAATTTATGTTGTGTAGATAAGAACACAAAAAAAGCAGCATCCTGAAATACAGAATGCTGCAGTCAAAATTACATATTTTTTATTCGGCAGAAGCTGCTGCCTTTTCTTTCTCCGGGAAAAGCTTTCCGAAAATAAATCTTACGAATGGTCCGGCATAAAAAATCTGCCAGAAGAATGCCATCGGAAAGTTCATTGCTGTTGTCTGGAGCCATGTGGGAATGATCTGACTTGCCGGTGCATGTTTGATCAGCACAGTTGCCGCAAAGCTCATACATGGACACATAAATGCAACGGATACTGCTGAGATTGCAAGTACAAGGTGGAACGGATTATCTCTTCTCATATCCACAATACCAAATGCAATCTTCTTTGCAAGACCACCGATGATAAAGAAATCAAGAATAAACGCGATCGGTCCCATGAATGTTAATTCATGAAAAGCTAACAGAAATATCTCATTTGTCATTGTCCCTGTATTCAGTACAATGTTGTAGCAGATCATGGCATAAACCATTACAAACACCATGATAATCGTAAAAATAACTTCCTGAAACTTGTTTTTAGGCATAAAAATCCTCCTTAGATAGTATGAATAACATCAATTAGAGATTTGTGTTGTTCATAACCATCCAGGAGGATGTACCGTTTCCAATAATACCAAATATCTGTTTCTTAAATTTACCGTTGGTTATTATACGGACTGTTTTAAAAAAAGTCAAGGATTTTTTCAGTACCTGCAGTGTGAATCAGGAAACAAAGGTTACTGTTCACACACCACTGTCCCGCGAGGTGTTTTGGCATGAATATGCCAAAATCCCGAGACATACAAGCCAAAATTCCATTGCCGCAGGCAATCTGGAATGAATTTTGGCTACGTTACTGTGAACGGAGTGAACAGTAACGAACAAAGTTTATCTCTACAAATACGGGATCCCCGGTATCTCCGGATAACTGCCCATTCCGATCAGAAGCTCCAGACCTGTCTGTCTGGCATTTAATACCGCTGTCTTAGTAGCACTGACATCTCCGGAAACTGCCAGAATCACTTCATTGGAATGGCTGGTTCCCTTATTCGGCGTCATATATTTCGCAATGGAAAGAGGCGCTGATTTCATCGCAGTATCTGCCATCACAAGCCCTATTGCAGCCGGAGAACCCGCCATAAACCCAAAGGCTTCTCCAACCGGTACTCCGAATGCTTTATTCAGAGCCTGTCCTGCACTGGCTGAATAGGCAAATTCCAGATGTCCACTCTCGCTGATATAGAGTTCACCTGCATATTTATTCGTAAGTTCCAAAGCCATAGATATGGCATGGCGAACATCCGAGACATCAGTTCCCCCAAGAACAATATAGTTTCCATGACCACCCCATCCCTTGGTATCCCTCGGCAATTCTATGGAAAGAACCTCTGTGTTGGTTGCTTTCACCGCATCATCGATAGCAGTGATCTGCCCTGCAGCACCTGTACGGGAGCTGAACAATCCCAGACAGCGATACTTCATTCCTACGTTCATAGTCTCCAGCAAAGTATCATCAATCCCTGAAATCACAAGCCCAATCGTATCCAGAACTGCGGTCCCTACAAATTCACTGCGCGTACAGTGTGTGCTGATATTTTTTATATCTATCATTTGTTACGCCCTCCTGTATATATTACCCCATAATACCAGATTTTATATGTTTAGCTTATCATGCCCTGACAGGATAAGCAACAGAAATATACTATGGTGATCAATGTGACGAGAACACAAAAACGACAAAAATCCCCAACTCCCGCAGACCAATTCTGCGGGAGCCGGGGATTTTATGTAGGTATGAACATAATACACGAATACGCCAGTTATATAATCGATATTATACAATTAATTACTTCACGATCATACCAGTCTTCCTGTCGCTGAAGATTGCTACTTCGATCAGGAAGATGATACCAAGAATCAGCTGCTGTAACTGTGTCGGCATCATCAGCATTACCAGACCACTGGAAAGTACTTTGTATGTCATAACACCAAGAATGATGTTATAGAATCTTACTTTAGCACCGCCGTTTACAGGCATTCCGCCAAGTACCAGGGCGATCATGATCTGTGTTTCCAGCTGGTTACCTGCTGTAGATGTAACGGAACCTACTTTGATAGCATTTACAAATGCTGCAAGTCCTGTGATACATCCTGCTGCCACGAATACGAGAATCTTTGTAGTCTCTACACGGATACCTGCGAATCTTGCTGCTGTTTCACCTGCACCGATTGCTTTCAGTCTGGAGCCCAGACCTGTGTAAGTGAATACAAGATATGCCACTACGAAGATGATCACTGTGAAAGTAAGCATAAATGGCAGTGTGTTGTATTTGGAAATATCACTTACTGCGTAAACAGGTGAGTTAGTTGTTGCATATGCACAAACTCCACGGAACAGATACATGGTACAGATTGTAACAATAAAGCTTGTGATTTTTCTCTTAACATTGAAGTAACCATTGATCAGTCCGATCAGTCCGCCTGTTACCACACCACCCAGCGCTGCCAGAACCATGTTGTAATGGGAAAGGTAGCAGACTACGATGGAAGCAACACCAAGCATGGAGCCCTGGGAGAAATCCAGACCACCCATTGTCATTACCATGAACACGCCGATGGATGAGATCAGCAGCATGTATGACTGGCTCAGAAGCAGTGATATATTTTTCGGCTGAAACAGTCTGCCGTCTGTGAGGATTGCAAATAATACACAGATGATCACGAATCCTGCGATAGGAAGGATCGTACGCACAATGGGACGTTCCAGAAATGGTACTTGCTCAGTTGATTTTTTTGTTGTACTCATTTTTTTACCCCCTTAAATCATATTGTCAATCAGATCTGTGTCTTTCAGATCCGGAGAGCGAAGGAATTCACCATTGATCTTACCGTCCTTCATGATCAGGATACGGTCTGCCATACCCAGAAGCTCCATGATTTCCTCAGAGATCATAATAATGGATTTTCCTCTTTTTCTCATATCGTCCATCATGGCGTAGATATCAGCTTTAACTTTGACATCAATACCACGTGTAGGGGAGTCAAGGATGATCAGGTCGGAGTCCTTACCAACCCAGCGTGCAAGAACGACTTTCTGTTTGTTACCGCCGGAAAGAGCGGATACAAACTGGTCAACGCCTGTCATTTTTGTACTCATCTGTTTTGCAAATTTATTGGCAAATTCATTCATTGTCTTTGCACGAAGGAATCCATGAGTCTTCAGATCCTCCAGAGATGGAAGACAGATGTTATCGCCAATTGTATCATTGATGACCAGAGATTCATTGTCTCTGTCTTTGGAAGCATAGGCAATACTGTGTTTGATGGCATCCGGAATGGAATTGATCGGTGTGCCGTCTCCCAGAGTTACACTTCCCTGGCGGAAATAGGAAGCTCCGAAGAGTGCCTTTCCAACCTCATGCATACCGCATTCGGAAAGTCCTCCGATACCAAGGATCTCACCTTTGTGAAGATCAAGGTTCAGGTTCTCGATCTGCCCTTTTACTGTCACGTTCTTTGCAGAAAGAACAACTTCGTCAGATACTTTTTCACCGTAGTCTGTACGATAGTAGCTGTCACCGATCTCACGGCCTACCATTAAGGCTTTCAGTCTGTCAGGTGTAGCTTCTTCCTTTGTGATGGAACCGATCTTCACACCATCTCGAAGTACACTGATATTATCAGACTGCTCGATAACCTCCTCAAGGTCATGGGAAATAAAGATTACGCAGTTTCCTGTGTCACGAACCTTGTGCATTACCTTGAAAAGCTCTTCACGGCCTTTCTGTCCAAGTGCTGTTGTTGTCTCGTCTACAACCAGAACCTTCGGATTAAAGTAGGTAGATTTTACGATCTCTACCAGCTTACGATCCTCGAAGTTGTAATCATCGATCACCTTAGTTGCATCAATATAGTTGAATCCATAGCTGTCCAGATATTCCTGGGCTTTCTTGTTCATTGCTGCGGTATTTTTGATACCACATTTAGTAAACTGATCCTCGTTTCCAAGGAAAATATTCTCTGCTACAGTCAGTCCGGAAAGTGTTCCGATCTCCTGTACGATAATGGCTACACCCTGATGGTTGGCTTCAACCTGGTTGGTTGCGGTGATCTCTTTTCCTTCAAGGATAAACTTGCCGGAATCTTTCTGGTAAATACCTGTCAGGCAGGATGTTAATGTAGATTTACCGGAACCGTTTTCACCGATCAGTGCGTGGATCTCACCTTTATTAAATGTAAAGGAAACGTTGTCCAGGGCGTGTGTGATGCCAAAATGTTTATCAATATTTTCTGCTCTTAATAATATTTCACCCATAATCGTTCTCCTTATTTTACTACAAGACCTTTAACCGGTTTAGTTGTCAGTGCAACGATAACCAGCAGAGCAACACCTGTTACTACGTTCTGGATCGTAGTCGGAGCTCCCAGTGCAACGAAACCGTTGAACATAAGCTGAATGATCATTTCACCGATTACAATAGCGATAACCGGATGGCCATATTTCTTAAATGCCAGTCCAAAGAATGTTCCCATCAGAGGAGTAAAGTTACGGCTCATAGAGGAAAGGTTGGAAGCTGATGTCATGGAAGTACCAAAACTGATTGTCAGGATTGCCTGAAGTCCGAAGAAAAATCCTGCAAGAGTAAATGCTACGATCTTATATTTCGGAACATTTACACCCATGTTCTTGGCTACAACTTCGTTACTTCCGATGGCGTAAGTATAAGTACCGATTTTTGTATATTTCAAAATGAATGCGCAAAGCAGATATGCGATCAGTGCCAGGATCAGGTTGACCGGATAATCACCAAATGCTCTGTAGTCTGCTGAAAGTATTACGTTCTTTCCGTTTGTGGCGTATACACTGAAGGCCTCATAGATCAGGGACAGTGCACATGTAACGATCAGGGAAGAGATATGTAATTTAATATAAACAATACCATTGATGAGACCAATGATCGTACCACAGATCAGCGGTGCAATGATAAGACCGGCATAACCGAATTTCTCACTTGCATTGCAGGCGATAATGGATGAAAGTACGATATTGGCACCAACGCTCATATCAAAAGGTCCCATTACGCAGATAAAGTAGAGGCCACATCCGCCAACTGCGTAAATTAATGCTGATTTCATGTAAGTGGCCAGTTTCTCCGGGGAACCGAAAGTAGTCGGTGCAAGTACTTTAAATACTGCCCAGAAAACTACAAGCATAAGAACCAGAAGGCCGATTCCATAATACTGGCTTTGTTTGAGTTTTTTCATAACCATTCTCCTTATCCAATTCATCGCCCGCCAAAAGCAGGAGGTCACACGCTTCATCAGGGTTTGGCCTTTTGCTTCGAGCGGGCACTGACAATTACCTCTTAAAAGTTTCTCCACTGCCCTTTGGAGAAAAGGCAGTGGAGCATAAGTTCATCATATTAGTTGCTGTGACGGGAAATAACATCATCAATAGAAAGTGATGTAGCTGCTTTGTTCAGATCATCAAAGCTGTATCCTGCTAATTCCACAAGCTCTTCATCTGTGTATGGATCGTCATCTACAAAGTATTTCTTGTAGTTTTCATAGTCTTCGGAAGAAGATACATACAGGTATGGGAACTGGATTTCGTATCCGAAGGATCCTTCATCTTTTACATAGTTGCCTTTGATTGCGTTATATGTGATAAGGAATGCATATAACGGGTCGCAGAAGTGTCCGCCTGATTCAGCAAACATTCCGCCTGATTCAAGCTGCTCGCCAAGGTCATCAAGGAAGTCTGTGGAAACAACGTCAATCTTTCCTGTAAGTCCTTCGTTTGCCAGAGCACCGATGGAACCAACAAGCGGGTCACCGCCGCCACCTGCAACGATCAGAGCGTCCATATCAGGGTTGGAGTTGTAAAGGGAAAGAGCTGCTGCTGCACCTTCTTCGGAAGATGTATTAGCGTATACAGGCTCTGTGATTGTTGCCTGATCATCAGGATTAGCTTCGTTCCATTCGTCAACTGCCTGTTTGTAACCTGTCCATCTCTGCTGGAATGTAGCATCACCAACTGTCCATGCCTCAAGGCCGATGTTTCTGTCACCGTTCTCAAGAAGCAGGTTAACCAGTGTATATCCGTTTGTTACTTCGTCTTCATGAACTGCACCAAGATAATACTGTGAGTTGCATGCTGTCTGATATACTTCAGGGCTGTTCTCTTCGGAGATGATACGGTAGAACTGTGTAAGGTAAACCTGGTTTGCATCACATGTCTGGATGGCAGATGTCATTTCGGAGTCTGCAGAGTTACAGATTACGATACCGTTACATCCTGCTGCGCAAAGCTGTTCAACAGAAGCTGTAACCTGCTCAGATACGTGGCCCTGGTCAACATACATTACATTAACACCAAGAGCATCTGCTGCTTTGTCAATGATTTTTTTACTCTGGCTTCCAAGTACGTCTGTGGAGCTCCAGATTGATACGCCGATTGTGATGTCGTCATCGGCTGCCTGTGCTGTAACTGCACCTGCCGGTAAAGAACCAACCATTGCTGCTGTTGCTGCGATAGCGACTGCTTTTCTCATTCTTTTTTTCATGTTGTAAAACCCTCCTTGAAAAATCTTAGTTTCTTATTTTTTTGAACGGAAGTTTTTCCGGGCTTTCCGTTCCTCTGTGATTATATTAAACCATACTTTGCCTTTGGTCAGTTAGGACATATTTGGAAAATTTTGTTGCACATTTTTGACCAGTTTATATATAAAACTTGGACAAAATATGAACAAGTTGAGCAAAATGCCAGTAACTTGTATGTTTTCTCTATTGTTTATAGCAATTCCATAAAATAATGCAATCAAGACAGTTCAGCAGAGTGCGAAGGACAAGGAAGATACCTGCAGGCGTGCTGACGCACGGCAAAGATATCTTCCAAAAAAGTCCTCTGTATCCATTCGATTCGATAAGAACCGCCATACAGAGGACTTCCGCTTTCGTTACTGTCCACTCAATTCTACCTGAGTTTCTTCCATATTATAATTGTGTAAACTTATTCCGATACTCCCTCGGGCTGCATCCCACCTTCTTTCGGAACACTCTGCTGAAGTAGTTATAATCATCATATCCCACCAGAAACGAAATCGTCTCCAGCTTCTTGTCCTGATCTTTCATAAGCTCTGCCGCTTTCTCCATCCGGATTCTGGTAAGAAATGCAATGATCGTCTCACCGTATTTCTGACTGAAAGTCCTGGAGAGATAGCTTGCATCCATATGATACTGTTCTGCCAGAGCAGTGAGTGTAATATTCTCATGATAGGAACGCTCAATATATTTATGGATCTGCTCTACCTGCTGCATAATAGAACCTGCATCAGAGCTTTTATCTTCTCCGTTCTCCCATAAGCTGTCCAGCAGGATTTTCAGGGATACAAGCAGAGAGTGTGCATTGAGACATTTCATATAATAATCAATGTTATCCATGGCTTCCTCTGCCTGTGCGGTAAGCTCCGGGCATTTCTCCTGAACATAACGGTAAAGGATTCCTGTAATCCTGCCCGCATACTGTTTCACATCCAGGTAAGTCCAGTTTCCATCATCACACTGTCTGAAATTACAGGTCTTAAAGATCAGCTTCTCTGCCTCTGCCTTCTGTCCCGTTGTCAACAGATGGTACAACTCCGTCTCCATATGTGCAGGTGCTGATTTCCCAACCATCTGCGTTTCGCTGTTTCTTGGCAGCTCTCCGGTTTTCTCTTCCGGACAGGAAAGGATACTGTGTTCCCTGTTAAACGGACGGGTAATCAGTGTTGAGATCAGTTCTCTGTAAACTGTACCGATATCATCCAGTGAACTTGTCTGCTCATGGAGCACAACAGAAACAGGGCCGTATTCTTCCAGCGGAAACTCCTTCAGAATATTTTCCGCCAGTGCTCTGAATTCCTTTGCATCAGCAGTCTTTACAATAAGAAATTCACTCATCTTATTGCTGTTGTTAAAAATAATCGCATTCTCCTCCAGACCGGTCAATTCTCTCAATCTGGACTTGATATTCCAGGACATCTGCAGATTATCATGTTCAAACTGCTCCGCAATCTCTGTAATATTGTAAAATTTAACCATCAGTGTGGCTACTTCCGAAAATGTATTCGTGCTAGATACATGAGTCTGGGATGCTGACTGCCCGTACAGTTTTCCGGAAAGCAGTGCCGAGTATTCACTGTCTTCCAGAAATGATGACAGCTTATGTTTCTGAAGCTTGCTGGTCTCATCCTGCTTTTTTGTATTCTCCCGCTCTTCCAGAAGTCCCAGTGCCTTGGTAAGCACCTTTACCATCTCTTCTTTTCCCACAGGCTTCAGAAGATAATCCAGACCGCCGGAAACAAATACACCCTTTACCTTATCAAAGTCATCATAGCCACTGATGGCAATGGTAATGATTTCAGGGTATTCATTCTGCAAACGCTGCAGTAATTCCAGACCGCTCAGAAATGGCATATTAATATCTGTGAGAATAATATCCGGTTTTTCTTCGGCAATCCTCTCTATAACCTCTTCCCCGTCACATGCAGGCTCCAGAAATTCCAGGGAATACTCCTCCCATGGTATCAGGTTCCGGATATTTTCCCTGCTCCAGAATTCATCATCTGCAGCAAGAACCTTATATTTCATATTTTTCATTGTCTCTCTCCTTGCTCATTTTTGAACATTTTCGTAACTATTCAGTAGTCTACTATCCCGCGAGGTGTTTTGGCACGTAAGTACCAAAATCCCGAGACATACAAGCCAAAATGCCATCACCGCAGGTGATTTTTAATGCATTTGGGCTCGTAACTGTGAAGGTACTGAACAGTTACACATTTTCCATATCACCGGAATTCTCCGTAGAAACAGCCGGGACTGTGATCGTCACAGTTGTCCCCTCGCCTGCTGTACTTTCAATATGCAGTCCGTATTTCTCTCCGAAAAGCCTCTTCAGACGCGCATTAACATTCAGGATTCCAATGGAAATGCCGGATTCCACACGTTTCATATCATTCTGATCCAGCAGACGGTTCATAGATTCCGCATCCATTCCCGCACCATTATCCTGAATTGTGATCACCAGATTCTCATTCACATGTTCTGAACGGATCAGAAGCTTTTTGTCCTTACGGCGGACGTTTCTGAGACCATGTGTAAGTGCATTCTCCACAACCGGCTGGATACAGATACGCGGCATCTGATCTGCCAGTGTATCGCTGTCAATCTGATAATCGTAAGCTATCGTTGAGCCATTTCTCACATCCATAACATAGAGATAATTTCTCACATGCGCCATCTCATTCTGCACAGTGGAAAGCTCATCTGTCATATTCAGACTGTAGCGGAAAATTGCAGACAGTGAATGACACATACCGCTTACCATCGGACAGTTCTGAGCATTGGCAATCCCGCTCATGGTATCCAGTGTATTATAGAGGAAATGGGGATTGATCTGCGCCTGCAGCATTTTGTATTCCGTCCGCTCTACCAACATTTTATGCTGCAGTTCTTCCTGCGCCATGACCTGCATACGGTCAAGCATTTCATTAAATTCCGTACCCAGCGTAGTCAGCTCCTGGGACCATCCTACGGGCTGCACCCGAAGCTGGGTTTCTCCGTCCTTGATCCGCGTGATAGTGCTGCTCATCTCTTCTACAGGCTTTGTCATCCACTGAGACACAAACAATACGATCACCATAATTGCAAGGATCATGGCTCCCATTATAATAAGAAGTGTTCGGATCAGTGTCTTCTGCGTTGCAGTGAGAAGAGACTGTGAGACAAGCACAAATGCCTCCAGATTATAATTCTCCTGAGACACCTGGATCAGATAATTCCCATCATACTCCTGTTCCAGTTCACCGGATTTATAATGACTTTGTACAACCTTTGCAAGCTGTTTCTGGATTCTGCACTGACTCTCTGAAGCCTCCCCGGTCATTGCGATCACCCGGTCATTTAATGGCTGCAGCCACAGACATACCTGCTCTACATCTACATATTTAGCCATAATAGAAGTAAGTGCCGCACTGTTAATATCACAGACCAGATACCCCAGGGCATTCCTGTCTGCATCATAATTATGCAGTTTCAGCACAAATCGCACAATATCTTTCTTTGCGGCAGAATTGTGATATCCGGAAATCATCAGATCTGTACGTTTTCCATGCACATAATCATAAACCCGTTCTGAATTATCATCATACTCTGCCTTGTAAATATCTTTGGGATATGTAACTGAATTGTAGCGGTAGCTGCTGATCAGATGATCCTTTGTATCATAAAGATACATGGCAAGAAGCTGATCCTCCTTTGTAAAACGCTTCCTTGCAAAATACCAGCTTCTCCAGTAATAATCCTTCATGTCTGTATCTTTTTCCGCAGCTTCACGCATAGCTGCGATAAGATCCTGCTCACTGTAGATCGTAAGCATTTCCCCTCGTATTGTGTGGATAAAATTAGACAAATCTGTCTGCATTTTATTCAGAGAAATCTCATGATCTGAAATGCTCTCTGCCCGAATCTGTCTGCGCAGAGACTGATGAAACAGAAATGTCTGCAGAAGAAGTGCGAACACTACACTTGCAATGCACAGAACAAGCAGTGCCCTCCGCATTGTCCACCTTTTTTTCATTATTCCTTCCCCCTCATGTCAAGCGGATAAAAATCATCCGCTTTGTTATGCGGCTCTACATCGAATAACTGCTCCGCAGTTTATTCGGTTAGATACCTGATAATTCTGTAGCAATTCCTGTAAATTTCACATTCTGATAAACAGATACAAAATGCATTATCTACAAAAAATCATCATATATTCTTATCATGATTATACATTATCACAATTATAATACAGGAATTTTGCATTGAAAAGCAAAACAGGAAACTTCCATCAAAAAAACAGCAGTAAAGTGTATGTCAATCCAATCCACCTTACTGCTGCCTGTTTTTCCTGATAACATCTAACTCAATATTTGTCAAACAGATATTCACAATCCGCTTCGCTGGCTGCTCATAATTTTATGTTCAGTAACACCTTTTACGGCATATTTACTTTTCAATATGTACTGCACCTACTGCGCGGATATTCATTGGATATACGTTCTCTTTTCCGGCAAATTCAGAAATATAGGAAACATAGTTCTCTGTTTCTTCTTCCGGCACTACGCACATGATAACACCGGCAAATCCGCCTCCATGGATACGGCAGATACCTTTGCCCAGTTTCTCAAGGAAGAGATCTGTAAGAGCAAGCGCAACAGAAATCTTCTGCTCTGTATATGCTTTGATCGGATAGCAGTTCTGAAGTAATTCCCAGGAAGATTTTCCTGATTCACTGAGTAGCTTCAGTACAGTCTCACCATCTTTCTCTTCAACTGCTTTTGCAGCTCTCTCTACACGTTCGTTCTCTTTGAAGAAATGAATCGCTCTTAAGATTGCTCTGTCATTATCGATCTTATCCATATTTGCAAGCACTTTGTCAAGAGTTGTCTCACAGAGAAGCTCTGCTCCTGCTGCCTTGGCTGCTTCTTTCATTTCCATAGGGATCTCAGAGTATTCTTCACTTAAATCAGCATGACCTTTTCCTGTATTAACGATTACAAGATGATGATCATAATCATGGAAAGAGAAGTTTACTTTCTCATATTTAGGATTCTCTCTGTCTGAGAAGTCCAGAAGGATCGGACCGCCAACTGCACATGCAAGCTGATCCATTAATCCGGAAGCCTTCAGCCAGTAAACATTCTCAGCATACTGTCCTGCTTTTGCATAGTTGATGTATGTCATTGCACCATCATTAAAGAAATAATTGATGATGGAACATACCAGCATTTCGAAAGATGCAGAAGAGCTTACACCTGCTGCGCGGATTACATTTGTGGTCACATACGCATCAAAACCGGCTACTTTAAAACCGAATTTCTGAATAGCTTCCACCATACCTGCTACCAGAGATACGGTTCCCTGAGCCTTCGGTACGCTGGCAAGGTCATTGATGTCTACGACAACTTCCTTGTCATATCCTTCACTTGTGATACGGATAACACTGCTGTTGTTCGGGTAAGCTGCACCGATGGTATCCATATCAATGCTGCCTGCGATCACACGGCCTCCGTTATGATCTGTATGGTTTCCGATGATCTCTGTTCTTCCCGGTGCTGTAAAAAATTCTGCTGTATCATGATGGTAAATTTCTGCGAAATGATCAGCTACAGCCTGAAAACGTGCTGCTGATTTCTCTGCTTCGCCGTAAATACGTGTCAATTCATTTTTATTTGGAATATTCATTGTAAAAATCCTCCGTTCATTTTTCCGGTCTGACCGCTGATACATAGTTTTATGAGTACTATGTACTGACAATTTTCACGATTTACAGTGGCAGTGCAGGTGTGAAAACCAGCGGCAGACGGGAATATGTGTATGAAAGTTTGGGAGCAGCCTTATCAGCTACACTCTTGGATTAAAGTATACCCTGCTGTGTCATAAAATTCCTTGATAATCTAAGGGGAAAATAGTAAAATCTTGCGTTTATATCTATATAAGTGTACAATATGTTATATAAGTCATCAACAGCAATTTCGCATAACGGTCTTTCTCTGATGCAGCGGGTTGTCTGCAATATTTTCCGGAATTGCTATAAAATAGGATAATTAAAGATCATCATATATTCTCAATGGAGGACGCATGTATAATGGCAGAGATCATAACCGACGGCTCACAGAAAGAACTGAAGAAACATGGCAGTGATGAATTTCCACTGCTGGTAAGCTATGAGAAACTTTCCGGCTACAAATCCGGCTCCTTTCTCTGGCACTGGCATCCTGAGATAGAAATCACCCTTGTCCTGGATGGACAGATTCTCTATAAAGTAAACCAGTGTACCTACCACATGAAAGCAGGAGATATCCTTCTGGGAAATGCCAATGTACTCCACGCAGGCTTCATGGAAGATATGAAAGACGGCAAATATGTCTCCATCACTTTTCTGCCAAAGATTATCTATGGTTCCTACGGAAGTATCCTGCGCAGGAAATATGTGGAGCCATTTTTACACAATTTCTCCATTCCTGCAGTCTACATTGACTATTCGCAGCCCTGGCATGAAATTTTTTCCGAATATGTGAGAGAAATCATAACTCTGTATGAAGAGAAAAAGGAATTTTACGAACTGGATATCACCGGAACTCTGCAAAAGCTGTGGCGCTGTATGCTGCAGAATCTTCCGGAGAACCTCCCCTATACGGAACACAGCAAACTGGAACGAAACCGTATGCGTGAGATCATGGATTATCTGGAACACAATTACATGAATAAAATCCAGATGAAAGATATCGCAGAGGAAATCCACCTCTGCGAGAGCGAATGCAGCCGGTTATTCAAGAGATACATGAACGTATCCCTGTTTACATTTCTGCAGGAATACCGGGTGGAACGGAGCCTTGAATTTCTCCTCAGCTCCGATGACAGCATCATGGAAGTCGCCCAGAAATCCGGCTTCACAGACTCCAACTATTATGCCAAGGTATTCTCCAGAGTGAAGGGCTGCAGCCCGCAGAAGTACAGGAAACATTCCACTGAAAAATTATAATACTTTTGAAAGAAATTCCCTGGTTCGTGCCTCTCCCGGATTTGTGAAAAGTTCTTCCGGATTTTTATCCTCCAGGATGATTCCCTCGTCCATAAACAGCACACGATCACTGACTTCTCTTGCAAACCCCATCTCATGGGTAACAACAAGCATGGTCATTCCTTCCTGTGCAAGTTCTTTCATAACCTCAAGAACTTCCCCCACCATCTCAGGATCCAGTGCAGATGTAGGTTCGTCAAACAATAGAACCTCAGGATTCATGGCCAGTGCACGAGCTATAGCCACTCGCTGTTTCTGACCACCGGAAAGCTTGCCGGGAAATGCATTTGCTTTTTCTTCCAGTCCTACACGTTTCAGAAGTGCTCTGGCTTTCTGGTCTGCTTCCGCAGCATTCCATTTTCCCAGTCTCACAGGAGCCAGGGTTATATTTTTCAGTACAGTCATATTAGGGAACAGGTTAAAATGCTGAAAAACCATTCCTACATTTTCTCTGAATTTATCCACGTTCAGCTTAGGATCCAGAATTTCCTGTCCATCAATAATAATCTCACCTTCTTCCGGCTTTTCCAGGAGATTCAGACAACGCAAAAATGTAGATTTTCCCGAACCGGAAGGACCGATGATACAGATACATTCCCCTTTGTTTACATGAGTTGTAATTCCTTTTAATACATGTACATCCCCAAAGGATTTTTTCAGATTTTTTACATCAATCACTTTCTCTCAGTCTCCTTTCAAATCTTTTCAGAAGAATACTTAAACACTTCACGATCAGATAGTACATAATACCTGCTGCGATCAGAGGAATAAACATCTGATAAGTACGTGAGGAAACATAACTTGCTGCCTTGGTCAGATCCATAATTCCAACATAACCCAGAATAGAAGTCTCCTTGATCAACTGGATAAATTCATTACCCATTGCCGGAAGGATTGTTTTTACTGCCTGAGGGATAACAATAAAACGCATGGTATCTTTATATCCAAGACCCAGGGAACGTCCGGCCTCACTCTGTCCTTTATCTACAGACAGGATACCTCCACGGATGACCTCAGATACATAGGCACCACTGTTGATACCAAAGCTGACTACTGCTGCCACATATCCCAGTCTGCTGTGGAATACCGCAAAATAAATGATCATCAGCTGAAGCACAGACGGTGTTCCACGTATCACATCCACATAAACATCTGCAATAGTGGAAAGAACCGTTCTTCTTCCCTTCTTTGCCGCACCAAGACGAACCAGTGCTACCACAAGACCGATCAGGATACCTACGATCACAGACATCAAAGAAACAAGCAGTGTGATTCCAAGTCCGTTTATATAGAATTTCCATCTGTTATCCTGAAGGAAAATAAAGCTTAACAGTCCCAGAAATCCATCTGTTGCAGCCACATCTGTAACGTCCTCGCTGTTCTCCAGTGTATCCACAAAATATTTCTGGTACAGATCATCATACTCGCCTGAATTCTTTACCTTTGCAAGTCCATCGTTAATGATCTGAGCAATCTCTGTGTTTCCTTTCTGAATACAGAAAACGGTATCCTCTGCTGTACTTGGAACAGATTCATACTGAAGATCAGAGTTCTGTTTACAGTAGATCTCAGCCATGATATTATCGATCAGCACTGCATCTGCACCGCCGTTTTTCAGTTCCATTACTGCACTGGAAGCATTCTTAAAGCGTTTTACCTTTGCATCCTTCACTTCACCGTAATCTGTTGTCTCACCGGATGCGATCATATCACTCTGCGCACCCTCCAGAACTGCCACTGTTTTCCCTGACAGCTCTTCAAAATCCTTAACAGGATTATCTTTACGGCTGATGATACACTGTGTACCGGTATAATATACGTCAGAAAAATCAACACTCTTTTTACGGTCTTCTGTAGGTCCGATTCCGGCAGCGATCACCTGTACGTCTCCTGCCTCCATAGAACCCATCAGAGAATCAAATGGCATATCCTTCCACACCAGTTTTACGTTTTCTTCTCTGGCAATGGCCTCCAGAAGATCATAATCAAAACCAGTGATATTTCCGTTATCATCCAGATATTCAAAAGGTGAATATTCTGCATTTGTTCCTATAATAATGGTTTGCTGTTCCGCTGCTTTTACTGCCGCTGCACTTCCGATTCCCACCGGCAGTGCCATGAGCATACACAGAAGAAAGCACAGAACTATCCTGCCTTTTCCTTTATATTTCATTGCTGCATTTTCCTCCTGTTATTCATATTTCTTTCCGCAGCCAAAGGCGCCCTCTATGCCGCAGATACCTGCTGCAAAAGCTGCTGCTTCTTTAAGACTTTCCCTGATTGCCACATCCTGGTCAACACCATTCTTTATTCTTCCTGTGTAACCTGTAAGAAAAGAAGCGATCATAGAATCTCCGGCTCCCAGAGTGTCCTTCACTTCTTTCAGCGGCATCGCCGGCTGTACAAAAAATTTCTCTCCATCATACAATATACAGCCCTTTGCCCCTCTGGATGCCATGGCAAGCCTTGGTCCCATGGAAATAATTTTCTTCAAATGTTCCTCTGTCTCCTGATCCGTTCCATCAAAGGAACAGAAAGCATATGTAACATCCGGTGCTGTTTTTCTGTAATACTCTTCTGTGGAATCATCCGAAAAATCAAAGGAAATCTGTATTCCGGCTTCTTTCATCTTGTGAAGTTCTTCCTCCGTAAAGGAATAATTTCCACTGTGTACCACATCAAAACCTTTCATATATTCCAGGTCAAAGCGATCCAGAACATACGGTGTCTTTCCCCTGATACCGCCTTCATTAAAGTCCAGAAACTCTCTGTCTCCGTCCTTTAATGTAATTCTGGAATATCCGTTTTCACCATGAAGCTGTCTGCATTTCACTGTCTCTACACCATTTTTCTTTAGTGCATCAATGACCAGTTCTGCCTCTTCGTCATCTCCGAAATATCCCATGTATGCTGTTTTTTCACATCCGGCCATTTTTCCATATACACTGACATTTACGCAGTTTCCACCTGGATACATAGTCTTCTGATGATCATAGATATCCACCACATTATCTCCGAAGCCTAAAAGCTTTGTACTGTATTTGCTCATCCTTTTTCCTCTTTCTGTGTTATTATAAAAATCCTGTGATTTAGTATTCCACAACTCCCATATATCTTCTCATATCCAGAGGATGACGTCTCTTATCCTGCAAAGCAGTACGATAAACAGTTGTCATGGTATAAAAAAGCATTGGTGTAAAGTATTCCACACAGCCGTCATCAATTGCTTCCATACCAAGGTTATCAGCATCGATCACCTCATATTTCTTACCATATTTCTCAAGGAAAGTCAGTACACGTTCATCCATCATACGGTTTCTGCCCCGGCTCATCATCAGGATATAGAGATGATCTTCATCTGTAACTTCAAAAGGTCCATGGAAATATTCTGCTGAATTGAGATATCCGCAGTCCATCCACTGCATCTCCTGCAGAGAACAGATTGCAAATCCATATGCCTGTGAATAGGAAGCACCGGATGCCATAATATAGAGATTTGGCTCCTCATAATATTTTTCTGCAAAAAGCCATGCTGAGTTCTGCTGTTTTTTCACTGCCTCTGCAATGATATCATCAATTTTCTCAAATCCTTCTTTAATACTATTGTAAAGGGTATATCCCGGCTCCTGCGCCTTCATCAGTTCATTAAGGATGTCAAGAACAATTCCCTGAGGTTTCTGGGCTTCCTTTACTCCCGGTGCCCAGTCATATACAACAGAAATCCACTCTTCACAATCGCAGGGGGATCCCGGTGCATGTGTCATAGTCACTACTGCTGCACCTGCATCCATTCCCACCTTCGCTGCTTCCAGACATTCTTTGGTCTTTCCACTATGAGAGCAGATAATCAGAAGACTGTCCTTTCCCAGTTTTTTCGGCGGTGTCAATGCAAATTCTCTTGCAGGGATCCACTGTGCATCCATCACTGCTGATTCCGCACGTACAAAATAATATCCCGGGTACAAGTCTACAAGAGATCCTCCACATGCAAGAAAATATACATTTTTGATAATACCATGCTCTTTGCTGATCTTACTGACAATTTTCGCTGCGTCCATTTTTTATCCTCCAATTTCTTAAAACTGTCTTTTCATACTTTAATAATTTACTTCTGTAAAAATATATCATATCACAACGTTATGGTAAAGAGTATATTCACTTATAATATTCGAAACTATAGCAATCGTTACTGTCCACTCCGTTCACAGTAACGTAGCCAAAATTCATTCCAGATTGC
>ENA-OPSF01000928-OPSF01000928.1-human-gut-metagenome-genome-assembly--contig:-NODE-928-length-24463-cov-6.262865_pt1 | contig 24463 bp, 29 predicted proteins | sample MGYA00241452_ERZ501896 | MGnify/ENA primary metagenome ERZ501896 (study PRJEB25962, sample SAMEA2042111) | human gut metagenome | biome: human gut; feature: human-associated habitat; material: faeces... | reverse complement strand
ATCGCTCTTAATTATCATAGAAGAATCTTATTTACAGAGATTTTCTCATACTCTCTTTTATGATATTAAATCAAAGATGATTTTTGTGGCATCTGCTATCAGTTTATTGTCATATTCTGCATCTTGTTCTGCTTTTTTTGAAAGTACAGCTACAAATATAGGTTTTTTATTTGGGGGTGTTACAATAGCGATATCATTTCGTGTTCCATAAGAACCAGCACCACTTTTATCTGCCACAATCCAATCACTTGGTACACCAGCACGAATTAATTCATCACCAGTTGCATTATTTGACATCCAATCTATAAAAATCTCTTTTTTATCATCTGACAATATATCTCCAGTTACATATTCTTTCAAATTGAAAGCCAATTGTTTAGGAGTACTAGTATCTCTTATATCGCCAGGTACAGCATCATTCAATTCAGTTTCTATTCTAGAAGGCTCACTTACAGTATCACCAATTTTACTTAATGATTGTTTAAAACCATTAGGTCCATCAAGAAGAGTAAATTGTAGATTTCCAGCAGTATTATCGCTTTGTCTAACTGCAGCATCACATATTTCTCTAATAGTCATTCCAGTATCTACTTTATCTTTTGCAACTGGTGCATAAGATAAAACATCTTCTTCTTCAAAATATATTACATTATCAAGTTCTTCAATAGAGTATTTTTCTAAAATGGCACCGGCAGCTAAAGCTTTATATGTTGAACAGTATGCAAATCTCTCATCTGCATTATAAGAAATTTCTTTATTAGTTTCTGTATCAAGTGCATAAATTCCTAATGTAGCATCATATTTTTCTTCCAGTTCTTGAAATAGAGAATCATAATCTGCATTAACATTTTCATTGCTATCAGGAATGTTTTCTTGTTTATTACTACATCCAACAGATAATAATATGATAAAGATCGTTAAAATACTTATGATAATTTTGTTGTGTTTCATAACTTTATCCTCCTAAAATATAGATTATACATAGAATTTTGAATTTTTGAAGCATTTATATCATTTCATATAGCTAACTTATGCATTTGTAATATATTATCTCCACCTTTCAAGTTTTTCATTGCAAATCCATAATAAAATAGTAGTATTTCCATTTTAAAGGATATGAGAGTTGTATTTGTCACAATATATAATTCTTTATTTAGGTTAAATTTAGTAAACCATTCATTTTAGTTGTGCTTACGAACTATAATCCAACATAGTTTATCTTTTCTCAACATATTTGTATTAAGATTTTGAAAATGTTTTGTCACCTCTCTTTATAAATAAAATGAATTCTATATGTATTTGTCAATATAAAATTTTAGTTGAGAAAATATAGCAATAAGTCTATTGTGTGAAGCACGTTTTAAATATTACAATAGTAATATTTAAAAGTCAAGCAAAATTTAAAATAATTTTTCCTATTGTATCTGAGCATAAAAAGTGAACTGAACCAATAAAAACGGACAATGACAAAAAGCCCCCTTATTTAAAATAATAGAATCACATAAGGAGCCTGTGGTTTCAACAAAAAACACTTGATTATATGAGCAGGTTTTATTATAGCAAAAAGTAAATACACGCATATCAAATAATTGAACCAAAGCTGATTGCTATGTGTAAAGTAGGAAAAACCAATCCGTAAGCTTGTAAAATACTTTTAATTAGAGATTCGACAAATTGAAAACTGAATCAATTACTATAATCGGGAATAGACTCGTCTTATTGCTGGGCTTCTGCTAAAATACAGAGGACGTCCTAAAAACAGACAGAACCAGCTAGTATCAGAGAATATCAGTAAGAAATTGAGTGCCTGAAGATGAAAAATGAACTTTTACGGAATTTTCTGCGATTAGAAGAATGGATGTGAGAGTACAAGTGCAATATGAGTTTATATATAGACACAAAGTGTGCTATACATTATCAATGATGTATCGTTTCTTCGAGATATCTTGCTGTAGATATTATGATTTCCGAAAACATTCCAGCAAATTATGAAGAAATATGGGTTGTTGCCAGAAATTTGCCGACACAGAAAATGGGTAACGGATATTTCTTATATGCATACATAACAGGATATTTTATATCTGTCAGACATCTTTTATAACCATAAGTATATCCAATCAAAACCACTAGTAAACTAGTGGTTTGAGCAACCCCTAGAAGGGATATTACGTGCCAACCCCTAAAAGGGGCATCGAAAAAATATCATCGTATTTGTTTGCACTGCAACCTGTAAACAGGTACTATAATTGAGAATACAGTATGTTAATTAAATATTGTATATCCTTTAGTTGATAATTCGTAAATCCATAGTAATTATCATTCAAAAAAATATACTAAAGTATTTTATTTATCCCTAGTAGAACTAGGGGTTTTATTAAGCTAAAGCATCCAATGAAAAACAGGAGTGGCATCGCCACTCCGTTGGAAACTCAAATATTATCTTAACAAGAATGTTTTTTATATGATGTCCACACAATATGGGCAGTTTATCTTTTTGTGTACCATCCTTTTATCAATTTAAAGAATCGTATTAAACTAAACTGATTGAGTTATGTTGTTTTTTCTTATCTATATGATTGTTACTTTTATAATTTATAAATATTCATATCAGATAATATAGAAAGTGTAATTTCAGATGCGATACTGCCAGTTGCATTATCTATAGCTTGAATATTTGTTGCAAAAAAATATGTATGATTTTTAGATTCCACGAAACCTATAAACCAACCGTTTACATTTTTTTCTTCAATACATCCAGTACCAGTTTTACCATAAATTGTGCAATTAACATCTGAAAATAGCTGGATACTTTCTTTTGTAGTTTGAATGTTTTCTGGCGTAAATCCAAAATCATTAAAGTATAATGACTTTAAAAGTTCTACTTGTTCTATAGGAGAGATTTTTAAGGAGGATTCCATCCAATATGAAGAAAGTTCTCCATTTATGTTTTGATTTCCATATCCAATTTGTTCAATATAAGATTGCAAATTAGATTTACCTAACTTTGCATCCAAAGCTTGAAAATACCAATTAACAGAAGAATTCATTGCAGAAAACAGAGTTTGGTCTTCATTCCATGATTCAAATGGATAATTCTGTTGAGGACAGGAAATAAAAGAATTTTCTGAAGTAATAATATTTTCTTCTAAAGCAAATAGAGCATCATATATTTTATAAGTAGAGTTGGGAGATATTCGTATAGTTGCTTGTTCTATATCGTATATATTCCAATTATCTTTCTGTAAATCGTAAAGCACAAAACTTCCTTTGTACCCATCAAAATATGATGAGAGATCTACAAGCGTAATCTTTTTTGAGGAAGTATCCCAAGTATAGCATTCCTCCGATGCATATGTGGACAACATAGGAGAACAGCCAAAAAGTAAAATAGCTGTCATGAAAAAAGCAATCAATCCTTTTATTCGTTTCCAATAGGTAGGATTTTCATAAGAAGCAATGTTAAGAATACGACGTTTAATTTGCTTCATATTTCCGCCAAGTCCAGCTACAAATGGAAATGGAGTCGTAGAAATTTTTTCAGCAAAATTAATTAATGTATTTCCATAGTTAATATAGTCCTTATATTCAAGCATTTTTAATACAGAACTATCACAAGCAATTTCCCTATCATGACACATTTCTTTTAGCGCAACAAATACAATAGGATTAAACCAATAAATAATTCTAATAAGAATCATAAAATAGTTAGTAATATTATCCCTATATTTGTAATGTTGTAACTCATGTAGCAACATATATCGTAAATCAGAAGTATTATAATCAGAAATCAAATGTATCGGCAGATAAATGCATGGTTTACAAATACCAACGATGATGGGAGATTTTAAAAAAGCAGTACTGTAAATGGGGATATCCTTTTTTAAATTCATCTCATCTAAACAACTATAATAAATTTTTCGTACTTCAACATTTTGCAAAGATAGAGCGGATTTTTTTAACATATGTAAGTGTAAAACTGATTTTGTAACCAAAATAATCATTGTTAGTACACCTACAATCCAAACAGCTCCTAAAATCAATCCAAATATTGATGATGTATCTTGAGTGATAGAAAGTGTAAAGTCATTCATCCAATTCATATTATTTTCAAAAATTGTTTCATTGGTTGTATGTGATACAATATCATTATTTGGTAATCCTGATTGTGGAATGTTACTAAATAACGCAAATATGGAAAAAAATTTTGTTGGCTTTAATGGTACAAAAGGGATTAACAACAATATAAATAATAAGAACCATAAATTATATTGCATACGGCTAGTTAAAATTTTTTTGAATAATTTTTTAACTACTAAAAGGATTCCAATGATACAGCTAATCCATAAATTACAAATGAGAAAGCGTATCATAAAATCACTCATATTACTTTCCTCCTTTTTGTGACATTTTTGTGAGAATGGAACGGAGTTCCTCTATTTCTGTTGTAGGTAATGTATCATCTTCGAGATAAGAGGATATCATAGCTGTTATTTTACCATTATAATAACGATTTAAAAAAGAATGACTTTTTTGTTGAATATATTCTGATTCGTTTATTAGAGGAGAATATACAAATACTCGACTTTGTTTTTCATATGTAAGTACTTTTTTGGTCACAAGTCGTTTTAGCATTGTATGAATAGTTTGAGGACTCCAGTTTGTTATTTCTAATAGTTTTTCTGTTACTTCGTTTGTATTAATAGGTGCATATTTCCATACAATTTTAATAACTTCGAATTCGGCTTCAGAAATCTGTGGTAATTCCTTCATAAATAAATACCTCCATATTATATGTCCGTTAGAAACAGTATAATCATATTTAATAATAAAGTCAAATGGAAAGAAGGGGCTTACATTAATGTCACTACAGTTTCATTAACATGACTTTAGTTTGCATCATATTGTATTGTACTGTTGTTGCACTTTTTTGTGTTATCAATATGTTTTGTCCAATATATTCCTTTAATTGTTTTGATTTGTATACTTGAAAATGATGTTTTGGTAAAGTTTAATAATTGTGAATCTACTGTTTATCTAAAGAAAAATAAACATCGGTGTACAAGGGGTACAAACAAGATAAAATAGAAATGAGGGGTGATAGAGCGGAAATGTCAGATTTTCCACTCTATCTGAACACGGTCGCTGGTGGCCTTGATCGTAGAGATCAAACCATCGGCGGCTTTTCTTTTGTCGTCAAAATCTATGCTCTCCCAGTTGTCGAGATAATAGGATAACTTCTTTATCTGCTGGGGAGATATGGTTTCAACACTCAATTCGGCGATTGCCTTTGAAATGGTCTGGCGTCGGGTGTCCAGTTCTTCAATTTTTTTGTTGGCGTAGGCAAGCAAGGTCGCATTGGCTCCGGTCAGCGTATCCAGCAGCTTTTCAATTTCTGCCTCCACTTGTGCCAGCTCCACTTGATAGGCGGTCAGCTTCGGATTGACTTTTTCCTCCCTGCCGTGGAGTATCTGAAAGTCTTTGAACTTCTCCTGCATGGCCGAGAAAATGAATTGCTCAAATTCTTCTTTGCGGATTTTCCCACAGCCCGGACAGCCTTTGTTTTCCGTCGGTTTGGTACAGCGGAAATAGCCGGTGCTGTTTGGTACATGGGTGGCTTTCAGAGCATACCCACAATGCCCGCATTTGATTTTTCCGGCCAGCCAAGTATTTTTCGGTTTCCGTCCCTGCTGGAAAGTGGTATTTGCCATAAGTTTTTTGCGGCATTTCAGCCATGTGTCAGAGGAAATGAGTGCTTCGTGGGGAGCGATAACAAGTATCTGGTCTTTTAAGCACCTGTCCTTGTCCTCCTTCACATCCCGTCCCTGATAAAGATAGCAGCCGTTTGTTCCGGCAAAGTCAGAAGCGTCATTGATAATCGCTGCGCCCTGGCTTTTGAAAAATTCGTACAGCTCCAAATCGGCCTGTGCGTAAACGGGGTTTCTTAAAAGCTGGGAAAGAAATGTACGGAACATGGATTTGCCATAAATTTTTATGTCATGTTCCTCGAAGTATCGGGTAATATCTCCGAAGGAGGTTTCCGGTTCAGCGTACATTTCAAACATCAGCCGAACATGGTCGGCGGCTACGGGGTCGGCAACCATTTTCTTTGTGCGGATACCCTCTACCACAGTAGGCTCTAACTGATAACCGTATGGTGCCTGTCCGCTCATGTGAAAGCCTTTCAGGCACCGTGAATAGTAGGCGTCTGTGACACGCTTCTGAATTGTCTCACGTTCAAGCTGGGCGAATACAATGCAGATATTCAGCATGGCCCGGCCCATCGGGGTCGAAGTATCAAACTTTTCCGTGGATGATACAAACTCCACATCGTACTCTTGAAACAGCTCCATCATCGTTGCAAAGTCCAGAATAGAGCGGCTTATACGGTCCAGCTTGTACACGATGACCCGCCGGACCTTTCCTTTGCGGATCTCGCCCAGCAGCTTTTGAAACTCCGGTCTGTCCGTATTCTTACCGGAATAGCCTTTGTCCTTAAATACCCGGCAGCTCCCGCCTTTCAATTCATACTTGCAAAAGTCGATCTGACTTTCAATGCTGATACTGTCCTTGCGGTCTACTGACTGTCTTGCGTAAATACAATCTTCTCTGATAAATTCCATATTGGGCTCCTTTCCTTGCTGGAATGGAGCTACCAACCTTACAACTATATTATACCATCAGCAGCCCCGGACAACAATGTTGCGAATGATTAGGGAAACCTGTCCCCATATTTGCTGAACACCTCAAAAAGGCAGCGCTCAATTTCTTTTTTGCGCTGTTCTTTCTCCTTCGGTGGAAGCACCGGCGTGAGGCTTTCCAGCACAATGATCTTCCCTTGAAATGCGACAGACTTTGTTTCTCGTTCAAAAGTGACAGCTTGCGTCATTGAAAACCTCCTTTGCGAAAGTGCGTGTATATGCCAGCCTTTCCCGCTTGTCCTGTGGGGAAATGTCAAAAGACGGCACCCAGCAGGTGCCGCCCTTTGAGCTTTCTCCACTTCGGGTCAATGTGGCCCGAGGTCAGCAAGGACTGGAAAGGTACTTTTCTTTGGCGTCCTCCACGCTGTTGAGGTCAAATATTTCATAAAGTTGCCCCACAACTCGCCGTATATCCTTCTTTGAAAATCCGCAGTTCTCCATTGCCATAATGACATAACCACGGCAGGCGTCATTGCTCCATTCGTCCGGTTCCAAGCCGGGGATCATTCCAAACGCATTTTCCATAAAGTGCTCCTCTTTTGAAAAGATGGGGAGCCACGCCGGATCGGTTGGCCTATCATCAGACAGCATTGCCGGGGGCTCCCCATAGGTTTTCATTTCATTTCAGACACACCGGACGGACATAGGCTTCATGCCCCATAGTATTTCAACTCTCCCCATTCTGATGGCAAGGCGTTCTCATTGCCTGCGACGGCTCACGGCTTGCAAGGCCGCTTCAACGCTCGGACTGTGACTAAACGCAAGTATCCGGGTTCTGCGCCTGTTCCGGTGGAGCCAGCCTTGCCCCACCTATGGCATGGACCTGTTCGCTCGCTCAGTTTTACAAAGACTGTATTCTTTGAAATCTGAGGTCATGGCGGGTCTGTCACACAGCGCGTTCCCCTTCGTATCCGGGTGTCTTTTTATTCAATTTTCAATCTGCATGAGGCTTGTCTGAACCTCGGGCCATTGTGACCCGAAGTGTTTTGCCTCTCATAAGCCATTTCATTTTCCGGCCTAAATCGGTACGCCTTACAAAGAATTTTTCAAAATTTTTTCTAAGCGCCGCAGACCTCGCTCGATTGCAACACGAACCACTTTTTCATGGACGCCCTCTGCCCGGGCAATGTCCTGTTTGGTCATACCGAGAATGAAATGAGCGTAAATCCGTTTTGCCTGTTTGTCCGGCAGACTGGCAATCGCTGCGTGAAGCTCCTGCATGGTCACTTTCCGCTCATACAGTTCATGGGGAGATACGGCAACAAAGACAGCTTGCCTTCCTTCTTTCGCCGTATGGACTGCAAGCGGCGGCGGGCTCCCTTCTTTGGGCGCTGGACGGAGGCAAATCCGCTCTGTACCGGTTTCTGGCAAGTTAAGCAGCCTCGGGCCATACTGGCCCGAAATCGGGGCGGTCTGAATGGGCCGCCCCTTTCTCATGGAAAGGAGGAATGATTTTTGGCTACCACAACTTTGTTACAGCGCCATGCGGGCGAAGGCGAAACGATTGCTGAGGCTATCCGGGATTGTCTGGACTATGGCAAGGACCCGGAGAAAACAGAAAGCGGAAAGTATATCTCCGCTTATGAATGTGATCCGGCCACCGTGGCGGACGAGTTCCTTTTGGCAAAGGCCAGCTATGCCGCTATGACGGGCCGGGAACAGAAGAAAGAAAATAATGTGCTGTGCTATCAGATACGACAATCCTTCTATCCGGGCGAGATCACCCCGAAGGAGGCGAACCGTATCGGCTATGAGCTGGCTATGCGCTGGACAAAGGGGCGGCACGCTTTTATCGTTACCACGCACACCGATAAGCAGCACATCCATTGTCACATTTATTACAACTCCACCACCCTTGACTGCACCCGGAAATTCCGAAATTTTTGGGGCTCCAGCTTCGCCCTTCGGCGGCTCTCTGACAGGCTGTGCCTTGAAAACGGGCTGTCCATCGTGGAGAACCCGAAGCCCCGGAGCAAGAGCAAGTATCGGAACTATGGGGAGTGGCAGAAAGACCGGAAAGGGCCGCTTTCCTATCAGGACCGACTGCGCCTTGCTATTGATACTGCGCTGGCGGAACGCCCCGCTGATCTGGACGAATTTCTCAATTTGATGAAGCGGGCCGGGTATGAGGTCAAGACGGTTCGGGGCGGCGGTATCAGCTTCCGGCTGACCGGGCAGGGACAGGAACGCTTCACCCGTCTGCGTGCCTCCACGCTGGGGGACGGCTACGACTTGCAAGATGTTCTGTCCGCCATTGAGGGCAAAGAAAAACGCCCCGGGCGCTCGGAGCGGAAAATCAGTCTGGCGGTGGATATTCAAGCAAAGCTGGCTGCCGGTAAGGGGCCGGGATATGAACGCTGGGCGAAGGTATTTAACATTAAGCAGATGGCCGCCGCTCTTGCCTATATACAGGACAATAACCTGACCGATTATGAGCAGTTGGCGAAGAAAGCTACCGAGGCGGCAGACCGTTTCCATGTTATTTCCGAACAGGTCAAGCAGACGGAACAGGCCATGAAAACCAATGCCGGGCTAAAGGCCGCAACGGTTCAGTATGCCAAAACCCGCCCAGTCTTTGAGCAGTATAAGGCGACGAAGTACAGTCGGAAATTCCTTGCGGAGCATGAGGCCGACCTTGAACTGTACCGGGCTGCACAAGCGGAAATGCGCTCTCTGCTGGGCGGGGCGAAGCTCCCTAAAATGGATGTGCTGAAGGAGGAAGGCCGCAAGCTCACAGCAAAGAAAAAACAGCTCTATGGAGAATACCAGAAGGCACGACGGGATATGCAGGAGATCGTCACGATCAAGGCGAACATTGACACTCTGATGGGCTACACCGAGCCGGGAAGAAAGCAGGAAAAGGAGCGTTAAGGTTATGAAAATAAGGAGCAAAGCGACGCTGACACTTCGGGCCATGTTGGCCCGAAGATACGGGTTTGGGGCGAGCCCCAACAAGCCGCCTTTGTGCCACTTGTGGCCACAGAGGCATTGCTTGCCACTTAGCGACAGCCCCTAAAATGGCGCAAAAAAACAGAGGCCCTTATTCTGGAACCTCCGTTTCTCTGGCTTTCTTAATGCCCTCGGCTGTGGCTTCTATCACGACAAGCTCTTTTTCATTCATAGAATTTAGGAGCACATCAATGTGCTTTCTGCAAGAACTTGACCTCGCCCCTCCGTCCGCATGAATAAACTGGTCAACTGAAACATCAAACATGGTAATGAGTTTAACAAAAAGATCGAAGCTGGGATATTGACCTTTGTTCTCAATATTCATAATGGTACGGGAGTCACGGTCTACTAATTCCGCAACATAGGCTTGTGTCCAGCCCTTTTCTTCTCTGGCTCTTTTGAGAGCTGCCCCGAGGCCGTGAAAGTCAAACCTTCTTTCATCTTGGTTCATTCTCATATCACCCTATATCATTCTACATTTCGTGTTAGATTATGGGAATGTAATGAAGTTTTACATTAGGTTGTATTTTATTTCTCGTTTCTTCCCAAATGTTGATTGTGGCGATCCACTTGACAAAACTGCTCTTTCTGACTATACTGTATATGTATAAAGAAATACAGTTAGGGGGATTGTATGCACATAGTAATATCAAACACATCAGATTTGCCGATTTATGTGCAGATAAAGGAGCAAGTCAAAGAACAAATTTTGTCGGGTGAGCTTGAGGAAGATGAAATGCTACCATCACTTCGACAGTTGGCAAAGGATTTGAAAATCAGTGTATTGACTACTACACGAGCCTACAACGAGTTAGAGGAAGAAGGTTTTATTACAAGTCGTCAAGGTAAAGGATTCTTTGTAATGTCGAGTGGTTCAAATCTCATTCGAGAACAGCTAATACAAGAGGTAGAAAAAAATCTTAACAGTGCAATATTGGCGGCTGAACGAGCTTCTATGACCGATGAAGAACTTATTAAGCTCCTACGGCTTTTATTGGAGGTAAACCATGAGTGAACAATGTTTAGAATTAAAAAATGTATGCAAAAGTTTTCGTGATTTTACGCTGAATAATATTAGCTTCACATTGCCACAAGGGTATATTATGGGGCTTGTCGGCCCGAATGGAGCAGGAAAAACGACAACAATTCAGCTTATTCTCAATATGCTTGAAAAAGATGCTGGCAGGATTTTGGCCTTTGGTAAAGATAATGTGGTTAGTGAAAAAGAGATAAAGCAGGATATTGGTATTGTTTTTGATAGCATATTTTATGTGGATAGCTGGACAGTAAAAGATACAGAAAAAGCAGTATCTATTTTTTACGATAACTGGCGACATGATATTTTTAACGATATGGTTAAACGCTTTGACTTACCGCTAAATAAAAAGGTTGGCGAGTTATCACGCGGTATGCAAATGAAGCTAATGCTTGCGTGTGCGTTTTCGCATGATGCCAAGCTGCTAATACTCGATGAGCCTACAAGTGGACTTGATCCTCTTACTCGAGATGAGTTTTTGGAAATTCTGCAAGATTATATCAGAGATGGTCAAAGAAGTGTGCTGTTCTCAACACATATTACCACCGATTTGGAGCGCGTAGCTGACTATATCACCCTCATCAATCGAGGCAATATGATTTTTACAGGTAGTATGGAAGATTTGTTAAGCAGTTACCGCCTCATTAAAGGGAAACCTTGCGATCTTACAGCCGATCTCGAAAAAAATATTTTGGGATTACGCAAAACAGCTATGGGGTTTGAAGGTCTTATAACTGCAAATGCGGCAGTCCAATACAAACATTGCGTTCTTGATACCGCAACTATTGATGACATTATTATCTGCATTGGCAAGGGAGGTACAAAGGCATGACAGGGGTTGCGAGAATTACAAAACTGGATTTTTTTATAATGAAATCACAAGGAATTTCATATTTATCATTGGTTGCAGTAATTTTGTTGTTCGGACTTATGGGTTCCTCCATAACTGTGTTATGCATTACAGGCGCATGGTTTATCGCATTGATGGCTACTAACATTTTTGCCATACAGGAAAAAAATCATCTTGACCGTTTATATGGTTCTGTTTGCGTGAGCTTAAACGAGGTCGTTCTTGGACGATACACCTTTGTGTTTCTGAATTACTTCACCAGCATGGTTGTAATTATTATCCTATATCTCGGCTTTGTGCTGTGTCGAAAAGCTACATTCGATGTGCCTGATATAATGCTTGGATTGGGGTTATCATTTTTAGTTTTCTCTACAATAACAGGAATACAAATGCCGTTATTTTTCAAAATGGGGTACACCAAAGCAAAGTTATGGTCTGTCATTCCTTTTGCAGTTGTAATGTTATTGGTGGTATTACCCTCTTTTGTATCTGCATTATCTGGTATCCTTGACTTTGCACAATCGCATAAGGAACTTTTTGCATTTGCCTGTATATTAACAAGTTGTATTATTCAATTTGTTTCATATCACATTGCTGTTATTTTCTATCGTAAACAAAGATAGAAGATTGCAATACCAACTGGAAAGGAGGTCAATCTATGTTTATACCGAAGTGTAAAAAATGCGGCGGCAAAGTGATTTCCGCATACACCAATATTGAGATTGAAACTAATGGTGTTCTGAAAACTGTAACAAATACTCCCGCGAAAAAATGTTCAAAATGCGGACATATTATTGTAGACGACATTACAATGGAAAAAGCAAAACAGTATGCCAATGATTATCCTGCAAATACAATCGACTATGCAATGTGCGAAGCCGAAGAAGTTGTAGTAATTCAGACCCTCTTATTGTAAGTAATAGGATAAGGGGGCTGTAATAGAAAATGGATAAAGAAAACTGGATATTATGTCCCGTTTGTGGAAATAAAACAAGATTAAAGATACGGAAAGATACGGAACTCAAAAACTTCCCGCTATTCTGTCCGAAATGTAGGCAAGAAACCTTGATCCATGTAAAACAATTCAATATAACCGTTATCAAAGAGCCAGACGCACAGACGCAGAGCCGATAACCCGTAGCCAGCAGGCATACGGATTATCGGCTCTTTTCTTTTGATAGCATCTGTGCTGACACACACAACAAGACCGTTGTGATCGACCTTGCGGCGCAGAACGGCGGTTTTGAAATATTGTATTTCAAGCCGCCGTTTTCCTTTTGAAAAAATGGATTTACGGAGGGTGTGTTAAAGTCGCCCTTTTTTAAGGATACGGCGGTATCCGAGGAGGTATCGCCGTGTCTATTTTTGTCTTTTTTCACAGTACCCATGACCTACATCAGTTAAAAAAAGCATAGCTCCCCCTCCGGGTTATTCCGACTATGTATGCGAAATTTGTTGGAACCTTAACTATTATGTCATTTCATGCGTCCGTGTGGCTTCATGCCGCCCGGGCGCTTTTTCGTTCTTATGGGGCTGCTTCGGGTCATGTTGGCCCGAAGTCATTCCCCGGTGCCGCTCTCCGCCGCCTTCGTTTCGGTTACTCGTCAATCAAAAATCGAAACGGAGGTCAATATGGCTATTATCAATTTGCGGGACTATTACCCATTCTATACATCAGATTGCTTCATGGAAGTATCGGAAGAAGTTGCAGAAATGTTCAAAGAGTTTGATCGTAAAGAGGCGGCCTACCGGCTGCGTACATACCGCCACAAAGCCTACTATTCCCTTGATCGGGATGACGGGCTGGAGCATGAAGAAACAGAAATACAATCCCGCCTATGGGCGTCGGCGTGAAAAAGAGAGCGACACCCAGCACCGCCAGGATCACAGAGGCAATCGTCAGCAGGACGGCACAAATATCAAACAGGAACACCAGCAGAGCCGCCAGAAGGGACAACGCTAAAGCAAAGGGAGCAACCAATATTTTCAGCAGTATCTTCATCTTCAAAACCTCCTTTATCTATCCTTCCTACCTCTATTTTATCATGCCTGCCCGGGGACATAAATGTTGCGAAAGATTAGTGAATCCTGTCCTAAAACTTCGGGTCATGCTGGCCCGAAGCTTGATGGTTTTATCTAAAAAGTTATGATATAATGAAATCAATATTTTGGTTAGACGAGGTGATGAACATGGGGAACAGCAGAGACGACTTTACTTCAGCAACAAAGGAATTACTGGCAAATCGGGTTGGTAGAAGATGTAGTAATCCTGCTTGCCGAAAGTTGACTTGTGGGGCAAATACCAATCCTGAAAAAATTACAAATATAGGGGTAGCAGCTCATATCTGTGCAGCGGCTCAAGGCGGTCCACGCTATGACGCTTCTATGACACCCGAAGAAAGAAAGTCGTTTGAAAATGGAATTTGGTTATGCCAGTCTTGTTCTAAATTGATTGATACGGATATTACTCGTTATCCTAAAGAACTGCTACAAAGTTGGAAGCAGCTTGCAGAACAGACAGCAATTTTAGAAGTCGAAACTACTTCTTCCACACCTGCCTTTGAAAAAGATAAAGAGCTTGTCCAATTTTATTTGGAGTGCTTTGATCGTCCAGCCTTTCAAGATGACATTTATCAAGAAGGTCGAATGGAGGATTTTGATAAAGCGATTGAAGATACGCTAATTGCCTTGAATACAGGGGTACTAAGAACTCGTGATGGCTCCATATTAAAACAGGCTGATGGAAAATCTTCTGTCCAAAACTCTTTATGGAGAGAAAAACTCTATACTATCACTGATATGCTAACAGCAATTCGCAGACGATTGAAAATAGCCAAAAAGGAAAAAGCCTATTCGACATATGGCACAGGCGAAGATGTCGCTTATTGTTTCTATGATCGTGAGCTTGCTGAATGGCTTAATTCTACACGAGAAGAAATACTAAAAATTCTATCGTCTATTTGTAAAGAGGCTGGACTTCGGGAATTACATTTTCGGAAACATAGATATAGATGGTAAAAAGAACAAGGCGGCAGGTCCCAACATCGGAACCTGCCGCCCTCGTCTTACTTTGCCACCAGCTCGGAAAGCTCCCGCAGCACCTTTGACACCTCGCCCCACAGCTTTTCATAGTCCCGCTTCAATCCGTCGATTTCCTCCGGGTACACGCCATAGGTATGTGCGTGTATGGCAACCTGATTGAGATTGTTAGAACAGCGCCGTTGCAGAGAGATCAGCTCTTTTACGGGCGCAAGGTCGATGTGCAGGATATACCCGTTCAGAGCCATTTTCCGTACATAAGCCCCGGCGTTGGAAATGCCCGCCTCGGCCATCCGTTCATGGATGGCTGCCAGCTCGTCCGGCGTTACCATGACGTGCAGATGGACATTCCGCTTGCGGTTCTCCATCAGCGTTCCAGCTCCCGGCCTTTCCGGCGCTCTTTGGGCTCTTTTACCTTATCAAGCGGTTTTGCGTCCAGCTCCGGGGGCGTGGGTTGGATGGGCGTGTTGTTGGGTACGCCGTCGATCATGTTGCAGTTCTGCTCCGTGGAGAGCTCGGCGGTTTTCAGATAGTTGTCTTTTTCGTGCATGGCGATCCTCCTTTATCGTTCCTCATGGTTTTTATGGCTCCGCTTCTGACCGGGCTCCTTTTGGGGTTCCTGCCCTCTGGTTCCTTCTTTGAGCCGGGCAGTAATGGATGGGCGCACCCGGTCAGGATTGCCCGGTGCTGGTTTCAGCTCATAATCCTCCATCTGCTTTTCGGTCAGCGGCTTTGCGTAGGTCAGTTCGCCCCATGCCATCAGCCTGCCGTCTGCCACAGGACGCCGCCTGTCGTCATCGTAGTTGACGATGGAAAGAGGCTGGTTATCCGGCGGCTTCGGGTAAGTTCCTATGTCCACGGGCCGCTGGGTGGAATAATAGCGGTAAACGCCCTCCGGTCCCAGCTCGGTATGCTTGACCGCCGCATGGTAAAGCTGCTGATAGTCGTCCACCCGGCGGTCAAAGTCCCTCTGCGCCCACGCCTGACTGGTTCCATAGCGGCCCCAGTAGTAATCCCGATGGCCGTTTTCCCCCTCGGTAAACTGCCAGGTCACAAAGGGGCTCGGCGCTCCCGGATTATGCCCCAGCGCAAAGCCGTGTCCGGTTTCAAAGGTGGCAGCTTTCAAAATCACATATCCTTGTACTGTCTCCAAGAGATCCCTCCTTTCTGTGCCTCGGGTCAACATGACCCGAAGTGCTGGATGTTACGAAATAAGAGGGCAGACCGGGGAGGAATGTAATAAGATATTCCCATCCCGGAAACACCCTCAAAAAAGCCCGGAATGTCAAGCCTTTGGAGGCGGCAAATCGTAACAGCCGCCCGGCCTTTTCTCCCGCATTTTCCTCATGCGTTCCCGGCTTTTCCGTCGGTTCCCTTCGGCCTTGCAGGCGTCGGAGCAGTAGGCTTGACGCCCCTCGGGCAAAAACGCCTTTCCGCAGACCGCACAGGCCCGCAGTTCCGGGGAGATGCCTTCCGTTGTCAGCGCCGCTTGAAGCTCCGGGTCAAGGGGCAGGACAGCCTCACGGAAGTAACGGCAGTACGCCCCTGTCCAGCACTTGTGCAGCATATAACAGGCACAGTCCAGAGGAAGGCACAGGCCGCTTTCCCTGTCATAGTTGGCACACATCCCCGTGACCAGAGAACGGATTTTCTTCTTCTCGTCACGGGTCAGCTCCCGGGCGTCCATTTAAGACTTCGGGCCACGATGGCCCGAAGGGCGGGGCTCCACGATCAGCGCCCGGAACTTCTTCCGGCACTGTTTTTTCTTTCCTTTGCACTCCTTGTAGTAACGGCATCCCTTACAAGGGTCGTCATTGTCCCAGCCGGGGTGCGGTACTTCCTTCATCATTCGTTCAAAAGGGCTGCTTGTAAAATTCATTCTCATTCCTCCGTATCTTCCTCCCACGGCGGGGTATCTTCGTCCTCGGGTTCCTCTGTGATCTCCTCCAGCTCTCCGTCCTCATATTCGCAGTAATCATCTTCCAAATCCGGGGCCTCATGCTTCGGCTTGTAAATCTTGAAATAGTAACCAATCCCACCGCCGGCCAGCACCACCGCACCGATCAGGAGCAGAGAGAGAAGGGGGCTGTCCTTTTTCTCCGGCTCGGGTTCCGGTACTTTCTCCACCGGTTCGGTGGGCTTTGGCTCTGGCTCAGGGGTCACTTCTTTGGGCGGTTCCTTACCCTGTTCAGCAAGAGGCAGAAGGTCGTCTGTGGTAACGGTATTGAGGAAATAGACGTTCTCGCTGGTTTTCTGTTTGTCGATCACCAGATAAAACACGCTCTCGTCTGCTGTGGTGATGGTGTAGAACTCCTTTCCATCCTCGTCGGTGGCGTTGTCCACCACGGTTCCCGTCCCGTCCGGGGTAAAGGGGTTCTGGGTTTCCGGCTCTGCTTCGGTTTCTACCGGGGAGGGAGCTGTCTCCGGCTGCGGCTCGCTGCTCTGTGCATAAGCCGGGACTGTAAAGATCAGGCAACACAAAAGGCTGGCAGCCATCGCCGCCAACCTGCGGTATTTAGTTTTCTTCATGGGCTGTGTCCTCCTTTTCGGGTGCCTCCGGCTTCGGGTCAGTATGGCCCGAAGCGGTAAGGCTGTTTTTGGGGTCATTCAGAAATGCCATCAGCTGGGCGGGCGTCAATTTGAGGGAGCGCACCGCCTGCACGATCTGGCTGTTTTCTTCCTCCTGTTTCTGCTTTTCCAGCTCCCGGATTTTGGCCTGCCATTCGGCGGCCTTCTCCCGGGCTTTTTCCAGTTCCTTATCGAGCTTGTCGATCTTGTTCATGCAAGGACTCCTTTCCTCTGGCTCACAAACGCCCGAAGGCATAGAAATGTGTCTGCCAGTAGCTTGAATTGATGTTTGCGTATTGGATGGGCGAACCACAATGGAGCATCATCCCGTCGCCCACATAAATCCCCACATGGGATACAGGGCCGGGGCTGTCATAGGTTCCCGTGAAAAAGATAATGTCGCCGGGCTTTGCCTCGGAGGGGGAAATGATAGCACACTGATTATAAATGCCCTGCGCCGTGGTACGGGGCAGGTTGTGGACGCCGCTGGCCGTGTACACCCAGCAGACAAAGCCCGAACAGTCAAAGGAGGTGGACGGGCTGGAGCCGCCCCACACATAGGGCCAGCCGATGTACTTTGTGGCTTCTTTCATGAGCGCCGCAAAAGCCGGGTCATCCAGCGCCTCGCCGGGTATCTCATAGCTGGGGCCGGTATCTTCGCCGCCGTTGTAAATCCCTTCCCACAGATAGGGTTTGTTGCCTTTGAGCTGCTGCATAACGGTGTAGATTTCCCGCTGCTGTTCGTTAAGCCTCGGCAGGATCACGGCGGGCAGCGTCTTGTTTGTGAGGGTCACATTGAGAATGTAATACTCATAGGGGACTTCCTCGGTGGTGGTTTCCCCGGTCTCCGGGTCGGTGCTGGTTTCGGTGCGGTAGCGTATCTCAACTTCCTCCGTCAAGGTCAGTTCATACTGTGCCTCGAAAATCTCCCGCAGCTCGTCCTGCACCTGTTCACGGAAATACACATGGTACTTTGCCGAGAGATAGGACGCCAGCTCATAGGGGTTATGGCCGATCTCGTCCACGGAATAGCGGTACTCGTCATAGCCGGGATGGGTGCTTTCGATGTTCGCTACCGTCTGCGCCAGCTCGTTTTCCAGCGCTGTGTAGTCCTCGTCCACCCCCAGCAGGTCCGTATCCTCCGAGGCGTAGGAGGTGCCGGATAACGCATTGGCAAGGCCGCTGCCAAGCGTGGGGAAGATGGAGCTTACCGCCGACACAAGAAAACAGAGCAGCAACAGCAGGAGCAGGGCCAGCACCGCCACGGGATGACGGGTCACAAACTGCGCCGCCCGACGGGTCGCAGTTCCCGAAGCGGCAGCGGTTTTCTTTGCGGCCTTTGCGCCCTGTTTTGCAGCCGCCTTTGCTTCTTTGGAATACCGGCGTTTCAGTTTCCATTTCTGCTGCACACGGGAAAGCGGATTGCTGGCAAGCTCCGGGTGCTCGGAGGCCATCTTCTGAAAATCCATATTGGCCCGGGCTTTTATGTCCTTCCGTTCCCACTTTGCCACCTTCCGGGCCGGGTGCTCCCGGTATCTCCGTTTGGCATACCGGGTCAGTTTCCGGGCTCCGGCCTCGGCCACAAGTTCCGACTTATGGGCTCCTTCCACACCCACATTTTCATGCTCAACTTCGTGTATCTTGTTGTGGACATAGAACCATGCTTCTGTACGGGCTCCCCGGACTGCCTTTTTTGCAAGCCCCGGCGGCTTCTTCGCTGCCCGTTTTGCCTCGGTCTTGTCCAGTTTCTCCCGGGCCTTTCCCAGCTTTTCCCCCGCGTATTCCGCTTTTGCCTGTGCTTTCTGGTACTTGTCCTTTTTGCTCCCGGCCTTCTCGGCGGAGCCCTCCGGCTCCTGTGCCTTGCCGGTATCCTGCGGCCCGCCCGCTTCATCCTCCTGCCTCATGCGGTCAGAGGGACGGCTTTTCCGGCTGTCCTCTTGAAACTTGCCGCTTTTGGACTTCGGGCCATCATGGCCCGAAGGGCTGTCCTGTCCGGTATCCTCGTCCTCAAACCGCAGGCGTCGGGACAGTGCGGGGGAAGGTCCTTCCCGTTCAGCCGGTCCGGGGCGATTGCCCCCGGTATCCTCCGTCGGCCCCGGCCTTTGAAAATTCTGTTTGTCCGGTTTCTTTCCGATGATGTATCCCTCCTTTCCAAACCTCGGGCCATCATGGCCCGAAGTGTGTTATGCCCGGTTCATTTCCTGTTTTTTGTCCTCCGGGCGGGTGGTCATAATGGCGTACAGCTCTGTGTTCTGCGGGAAGCGGTCAACAAACGGGATGGTGGTATTCCCGAAGAACAGCAGCCCTTCGCCGGAATTGGTATGGGTCACATAGGAAAGCTGGTGGGGGCTGATCCCAAGCTGTTTGGCTAAAATCTGCCGGTCCCCCTGTGCCTGCGAGAGCAGCACAAGGAAGTCCGAGTTTTCAAAGATGTTCTCGATCTCCGGGCTTGCCAGAAAATCCTTCACGTTCTGCGTTAAAGCACTGGGAACGCACCCTTTTTTTCGCAGCATTTTCCAGATCGCCACACAGTAGCTTGCCGTCAGCCGGTCACGGAGCAGCACATGGAACTCGTCGAAGTAGCACCATGTAGCGATACCGCGGAGGAAATTCATGGACACCTGCGAGTTTACCAAGTCCTGCATAATGAGCATGGCAATCGTCCGAAGCCCGGCTCCCAGTTTTTTTAAGTCAAGGCATACCAGACGGCGGTTTAAGTCCACATTGGTTTCATGGTTGAACACGTTAAGGGAACCCGACACATAGATTTCAAGGGCAGTTGCCAGCCGTACCGCCTCGCCCTCCGGCTGGGAACAGAGCAGGTCATACAGGGTTTGGAGGGTCGGCATTTTGCTTGTTTCCGGGTCCTGCAAATGTTCCCGGTACATCTGGCGTACACAGCGGTCAATGACGGTACGCTCCACCGGCTGCAAGCCATCCTTGCCGCCAACGATCAGCTCCATCAGCGACAGGATAAAGTCGGCTTTCAGCGCCATCGGGTTTTCCTCGTCAAAGCTCAGGTCAATGTCCATCGGATTGATGTGGTGGGGGCTGTCCGGGGCGATCTCGATGACCTGTCCGCCCAGCCGCTTGATAAGGGGCGAGTATTCGCCCATCGGGTCCACCACAATGATCCGGTCACGGGTGGCAAGGAACACGTTCACAAGCTCCCGCTTTGCGGCAAAGGATTTGCCGGAGCCCGGCACGCCGAGGAACAGGCCGTTGGGGTTTTTGAGCTTTTTCCGGTTTGCCATGATGACGTTATGGGAAAGTGCGTTGAGCCCGTAATAGACGGCTTCGCCATCCATGCGGAGCTCCTGCGTCATAAAGGGAACGAAAATGGCCGTGGAGCTGGTCGTCATGCCGCGCTTGATCTCAATGCCGTTATGGCCCAGCGGAAGGCTGGAAAGAAAACCATCCTCCTGCTGGAAGTCCAGCCGCTTCAAGGTGCAGTTGTATTTCTGGACGATACCCGACACCGTGAACAGGTCATTGTCCAGCTCCCGGCGGGTCGGGGCCATGTTTACCACAAGGAAGGTCAGCAGGAACATCCTTTCATTCCGGCTCTGTAAATCTTCCAAGAGGGTCTTTGCGTCGTTGCTGTACGTTACAAGGTCGGGTGGAAGTATGTCCATGTCGTACCCTGACCGGGCTGCCTTCTTTTGTTCCTCCACCTTCATCTTGTCAATGTCGGAGACTTTGGCCTTGATGGATTTTACGGCGGCGGCCTGATCGACGGTTTGGATATGGAGAGTGATGGTCATTTCCGCATCCATTTCCAAAAGCTCCGCCAGCAGCTTGTCCGAGAGCTCCGAGGCCAAAATCTGCAAGTAGGAGGCGGCGCCCCAAGTCGTCCCCACCCGGAACAGACGGCTGAAACGGAAGTCGAAGCTGTCCGGGGCGATAAAGTCTTTGGTGGAAAGCCCGGTTTTGGGGATCATATCCCATGAAAACCGGAAGGGGGAGCCGCTGCCGGGGTGGAGCTGCCCGTGAAGAAGCTCCAGCCGTTCCAGCCCCGAAAGGGATCGGCACTTGACGCCCAGCTTTTTGAAGTTCCCGCAAATGTCCGCCTCTACACGTTCCAGCCTTGCCCTGGCGGTGGAAAGGTCGTCCACATTCACGCCGAAGGTCAGGAGCTTTGTGCGGACAATGCCGTTGTTGCTTTTGGCGATCTGGTTTTCCAGCATTTCCACATACTCACACCGGACGCTGTTGTAATCATCGTCCTGCATGGGGATGTTCACGCTGTACCGGCTGCCCGGGCGGCTCCGGTGGTTGAGGAAGGAAAGCTGGAACGGAAGGCTGCTGTCAAAGTAGTTGAGGCAGGCGCTCCACCCGTCAAAGATGGCCGCCTGATCTTCGGACTGTGCGAGCTGGTAGTTGATGTCCTCGTATTCAATGGTTTTGGTGTAATAGCGGTCCGCTACCCGGCACACCCCGTCCCGGTACATTTCCCGGTAAGGGAGGGTCTGCTGGGCGGTGGTGGGAATGTTCTTTCCCTTTGTGAACAGGCCGAGAAGGCTCTGCTTTTCAGGCTTTTTGCCTGCGGGCTTTCCGGCCCTTCTGCTGTTTCGCAATCGGCTGCGCCTCCTTTCTGGCGCTAAGCAGCGCATAGAAGTTTTCGGTTTTGTAAGGCCGCACACGGGGATAGAGGAACCGGGTGCGGATGATGTTTTTCAGCACTTTTTCCAGCGGCAGACCGTCTCGTTCATACATAGCCAGAAAGAAGAACGGGAGCATGAGGCCGATCATCAGGAACATGGCGGCACTGTTCCCGATACTGCCACGGGAAAACAGGTAAGCCGGGAGGCCCACCGCCGCCGCGCTGGAAAAACAAACAAGCTGGCGCTTCGTTAGGTTGAAGGCCAGCTTTGTCTTGATTTTGGAAAGGTCTTTTGGTACTGGCACATAGGCCATTTTGGTACACCTCCTTTATTGCTTCGGGCCAGCATGGCCCGAGGTTATCTTGCGGCCTCTTTGGCCGGGGCTGTGCTGCGGGCAGCTTCGGCGGCCTCTCGTCCGCTCTGCCTTGCCCGCCAGTATTCGGGGTTATACTGCCGGATGGACTGATTGAGCTTTTCTTCAAACTGTCCTTTGTCCTTAATGCGGTCAGGGATGTTCCATAGTTTTTTGTCCAGCAGCTCCCGGAGCACCACACTTTCCTGTGCGTCCTCCTCATAGCAGATATAGCCCTTATCCTTGAAGCCGCACTTTTTCGCCGCTGGGGAGAGGACGGCGGCTACCTCATTTGCCACCATCGTTCCGCCGTGGCTGGCGGTAGATACCAGAAACACCCCCGGACAGAGGGTTTCACAGCTCTGCACCTCGCCCCACGGGGAACTTTTCGGCGCATGGAACATTCCGCCCGTCCGGCTCCGGTCCGCCTGCATGAGCGCCGCCTTTTCTAAGATGGCTTTCAGTTCCGGGGAAAAATAGGCATATTCCCGCAGGACCCGGGCGGCCTCCCCGCCGCAGGCGTTCATCAACAGGGTATAGGCGTCGCTGTCCGCTTTGGTACAGCGCCCCAGCAGTTTTCCGTCGTAATAGCAGGCCGCGTCATAGCCCGCCCGTTTGCGTGGCATGGTTCCCGCCTCCTTTCTGCTTAGGGCCATTATGGCCCGAGGTCAACGCTCCGCCCCACGGCTGGGCTTTTCCTTCGGGGGCCGTTCTGCCTTTGCCTGCTCGGCAGCCGCTTTCCCGGCTTTGAGCTGGTCGCTGATGGACGCACGCCCCACAGAGCCGCGCTCCGCCATCTGTTCCAGCTTTGCCTCATAGGCTTGCAGAACAGCGGTATTGAGCTGTTCCCGGAACTCCTTTGTGACAGGGTAGGCCATATCCCGGTAGCCGCCTTTGCCGTCCGGCTGGCTGGGCATCCCAAGAAAGAGCCCCTTGCTGCCCTGTACGATTTTCAGATTTTCCACCACAAAGCAGTCATTGAATTTCACGCTGGCAAAGCCCATGAGGTTTTTCACAGGTTCGATGACCCGCACGCTTACATCCAGCTTCAACGGTGCGGCCGGGGTGGTGTTTGCAACCTTTTCCTGCATGGTTTCCTCCTTTTCGGCGGGAACAAGGTTCCCGTCCTTGTAGTCATAGCCTTCCGCCCGGAGTGCCGCCAGCGTGTCCGCCGATACGCACCCGGACAGTTTCAGATCGGTTTCCACCATAAAGCGCATGGTGTCTGCTTTAGAAAATTCTTCGGGGAGCTTTCCGTAGAAAGCCGGGTGCGGCTGTCCGTCCGCACCCTGTTTGTAACGCCGGGGCATACCGCCTCCTTTCCGCTTCGGGTCAGCATGGCCCGAAGTCTCTTAATGGCAGCCGAAGATGGATTTTGCAAGACTGCCTGTTTTGAATAAGGTAAAACACAGCAGCACCGTATATCCCACACAGCCCCAGATCGCCCCGATGGGGTCGCCGTCGGTGGCGATACTCTGGATCAGCACCGCATAGATGGCAACACAGACTAAGATCAACAGACCTTGAAAGCCCACCGCAAAGAGGGAGCGGAAATAGTTCTGCCCCATGTGTCCGGTTTCCCTGTTGGGGACTGTGGCAAACGGGATAGGCGCTAAACTTGTGAGTAAATAAATTTCAATCATACGGCCATATACGATGACGAAAATCACGATGTTTAAGGCAATCATGGTAAGCTGGATCAGGAAGGACTGGAGCCAGAGTCCGAACAGAGGGCCTAACTCCATCGCCTCAAGCTCTGTCCGCAGACTGTCCAGCACATCCGGCGTGATTTCTGTCCCGTTCTGGATAATGCCCGCTGACTGCTGGATCACATACTGGCTCACATCAAAGACCGCCAGCACGATATTGAAGGTATTCGTCAGGATCATCACAGCCACAAAGGTTTTGAACACCCACTTAAAAAACATCCATGTGTCAACTTCATGGAGGTTGTTGCGTTCTATGAGCATCTGTATCAGTTCATAGGTCATAACAAAAGTGAGGATGACCCCGGCGATTGGCAGAATGGCAGTTTCGGAGATCTGTCGTATCATGGAAAAGACCCCGGCGTTCCAGTCCGCCGGGGTCGTGCCTACCTGTGTGGCGATCTCGCCAACGCTCTGATTGACGTTATCGAAAAGGCCGTCCAGATTTCCCATGATACCATCGACGAGCAGACCTTTCAGCCATTCAACGATTGCGTCGATGATAAAGTCCATACATCAGCTCCTTTTCTGGAAAAAGGGACAACGGGTGACACTTAGCTGAACAGGCCGGACAGCAGAGGGATAAGCTGAAGGCCGATCAGAACGACACCGCCGCCAGCCATGAGCTGTTTTATGTCTTTTATGAGAAAATATTGGCTCG
>ENA-OPSF01000907-OPSF01000907.1-human-gut-metagenome-genome-assembly--contig:-NODE-907-length-24660-cov-52.597968_pt1 | contig 24660 bp, 10 predicted proteins | sample MGYA00241452_ERZ501896 | MGnify/ENA primary metagenome ERZ501896 (study PRJEB25962, sample SAMEA2042111) | human gut metagenome | biome: human gut; feature: human-associated habitat; material: faeces... | reverse complement strand
CGATGGTGCCGATGTGGATGTGGATTTGGACGACATAGGAGATACAGTTTCAGGAGATACCGGCTTTTTGAGCATTCTGTCTAACGTGAAAATTCCGGGAGTAGTCATCGGTTCGATATGCGATGGCATCGTGAATTCGCTGATGACTTTACGTATCGGTTACGTGACGCGTAACTATCTGATTGATGGAATGAATTCATTAAATGGAATCAAAGCTAAAAGAAAAGCAAAGCGTGCAGCTGTGAAAGAGGCTCTGAAGTCTTTGCCCAAAGTTGTCGTGGTAGGTACTTCTTTCGTGGGAAAGGGAGCTATGAACATTATTCTGAATATTATTGGCGGGAAGAAAGTGAAGGAAACTAATGAAAATTGATTTTCTCTTTCAACCTGTCACCGCCTCCTGAAACTCTTTATTCATCAGTAATGTATGCTGGTGATAGGTCGCAGACCATCTGTCACTGATCTATCACCTGTCACCGTCGGCACACACATATATTTATTCTCTTTTTGCTTTAATTCGTACCACCCGATACACATTACCTCGTTTGGTATGCACAGAAGGCACCCGATTCTTTTGTAATATTCTTCCGAACTGAATAATATTGCAATCGGATACGCGAATCTTGCTATCATGTTGCACCTGCTCCAGAATTTCGATGGCAAGGAATTGTTCGCATTCTTCTCCTTCTGTAGCTGCCCGGAAATACTCATGGAATAATTGTTCTGCAATTGGCATCACCTGGAACTCCTGGTTACTTTCATTCATCACCTTCTCATCTTCCGGATCAAACCAATACCGTTCCCCCTTGTATAGATCATGCATCGCCTGTGCATAGAGCTGTTCGTAATCAATTGGGGAACAATCGATTGGTCCGGTCACATCGACAACAATATAACGGCGGCTACCGGAAGTGTCCGTCAGCAGGTCTTTGTGGTTGCTCGTCCCGATGAACGAGGCATACCGCCTTATCTCCTGAATGCTGCTTCCGTAGGGCTTGCGCAGGTTGGCAACGGTTTTTTGCAGAAGGTGTTTCAGAAAGCCTTGCTGATGGATGCTCACCTGGTCGAACTCGTCGATGTTCACCAGCAGAAAGCGCCCCAGGTACATTTCCGCATCGCGTTTACTGCCAAAATCCAGACTGTCGGTATAGCCGAAGCGAAGTTCGGGAGGAAGGATGATGCGGCAGAAGGTGGACTTGCGGTAACCCTGTGCACCTATCAGCAGCGGTGATGTGCTGTTGGCGTGCATCCTGTTGCCCAGTCCGCGCCAATGCGCCACCATGTTCAGAAACCAACGGTAGAACAGCTCACGCCAATACGGATTGTTGCAGGGAACAAGTCCGGCAAGCGCACGGATGCGGTCTTTGCCGTCCCAACGGCCTACGCCGCACAGGTATTCTTCCACCGGATTGTACAGCGGCACGCGGTTAGAGGTCAGGTAGCGGTTCACATCCCTGTCCCACACACGCAATCCCTCTTGCAGGGCATCCATAGCCACGCTGTTGCGCGCTCGCTGGTCCATTACATGAAAATAGAAGTGGATGGAGTCGCGTTGGCGATATTCCAAATCACCCATCAGCTGGTTGTACCGGAATTCGTAACGGCGTTCCATGAACTCGTTCAGTTTCAGCATCGTGTCCTGTTCGGGAGTCAGCACGGATTTTCTGCCGAATCCCCGGCACTCGCGGTAGAGATTGTGCAGTGCCGTACGCACCGTCTGTTCGTCTGCCTGCCGTCGGTAGTGCATCATTACCTGCCGGACGGCTTCCTCTTCGGGGATGCCGCTTTTGAAGCATTGCTCGCCTATGGAGATGAGCAGCGGGTGAAAATCATCCCGGTCGCGCTGCCAGTTCTCCACTTCGTCCAGCGCACGACCCAGGGCTGTTTCAAACAGCAGAGTGAAAGTTTGCGAGGAGTCGAATCCTGGCTGCAACCGCTTTAAAGGGTTGTTTTCTGCCAATTTTCGTTGGTTGAATGTCCGCTCGCCGGGCATCGTCACGGGTTGTTCGAGACAGAAAGGTACAGCATCAGGGGCAAAGTAAGGCGCTTCGTCCAGCGTCATGCGGAAAGTATCGGCAGGCGAGGGCTCTTTCAACGTTACGGGAAACGGAAGCAGGGGCTGGTAACATTGTACCGCCATGCGGTAAGCATGCGCATGGAACAGGCTGATTTCTTCTTCCCGTTGCGGAAGTTTGCCGTTCGGTAAGGCAAACAGCGCCCATATCTTCACACTCCGTCCGCTGCTTCCTGCGAAAGCTGCATAGGTTTGGGGAAGGAGTGCCGCCTGTTCTTTCACCAGTTCCGTTTCGGACATGCCGGACAGACCGCTCACTTCCAGCAGTACAATACCGTTGTAGCGTTTCATCCGCCGTTCGCCCTCGCGGCTGCGTCCGTACTCCATAGCGGGGCATATGCGGGGAAGCTTGTCGATATGCCCGTAGGTTCCGCCGCTGCCATGATTTGTATATTCGAGCATGGTGCGTAATGCACTGACATGTCCGGGCTTGGTTTCCGACTTGATTCTGGTAATAAATGCGGCTGTATCGCAGGTGCTGATACTTTCCGTGCCCGCGTCACGGTTTTCCTTGATAAAGGTTATTCTCATCCGGTGTTGGTTGTTTGGAAAAATTTAGTGGAGATAAGAGCGTTTCTCTTAGACTCTGCAAGATACGCATAAAACGGGCCGGAAGCAAGCAAATCCGTCCTTTTGTTTTAAGATTTTTGCCAGCATTTATCTCCGGAAATAAATGGAAATAATTGGAAAACAAACCGTTGAAAACTTGACTTTTCTTAATGGATTTTGTATCTTTACAAGGTATAAAATCCCGTTTTGCAATTGCGGGCCGAAGAGCCTTCATATGCGGGCCCCACAGCCCGCAGCCGGCAACCGCCGGGCCTGCAACTGCAAAACGGGGTTTTACTATAAGCATAACGGCATTTTGCATGGTCCGGACAAATAAAAACAACGAAGCAAAGCGTTGTTTATCTTCCTGCTTTTCCCGAACGGACCGCGGAGAATATCCGAATTTATGCGGCCGAATGGCGTAAGCTACCGATACAACAGGATTTTCAATTATTACATAACTAAAAAAAAGAACGACAATGGCAGCAGAGTATGATTTCCAAAGAAAGCCCAACCCGAAAGGAGACGGCGAATTACAACCCATGTATCCCCGCATCGTGAACAAGGGGACTATCACCGGCAAACGTCTGGTCAGCGATATTTCACAGGCAACCAGTTTTACTCCCGGAGACGTCGAGGGAGTGCTTGCTGCATTGGAAAGCCGCATCTCCTATTACCTTTCCGAAGGGCATCATGTACAGTTGGGCAATATGGGACATTTCTCGGCGGGACTGACAGCACGCCCTGTCATGGACAAGAAGGAAATCCATGCGCAGACGATATTTTTCGGCAAGGTGCATTTCCGCGTATCACCCGGCTTCCGGAAACAGTGCGCAGGATTTGTGGAACGTGTAAGGGCAGGCTATGGTTTCCGGCACAGTGAGGATATCAGCGGTGCGGAACGTTACCGCAGACTGTGCGCGTTTTTGGATGCAAATCCTTTCATTACGCGCAAGGATTACAGCGGAATTACGGGACTTTTGAAGAACAAGGCGTTGAATGACCTCAATTTATTGGTGGAGAAAGGTATTTTAACAACATTGGGGCAAGGGTCGCATAAAGTGTATGTAAGGACTGTAAATCAGTGAATTAAAGAAATACTTGAGGATGAAAATAAAAAAAACAGTGACGACCGATATTCGGTCATCACTGTCATAACGTTTCTTATAACCGGTTAATAATCTTGATTATAGTCGGTTAGCTATAAAAATAATATGTGATGAGAGAATAATCATTAATAGATTATTCTATGATTACTGTAACACGATAATTTTCAGACATTGCCCGTACTTCATATTCATCCGTTTTAATAATGGAAGTGGTTGTGACATCAGTTACATCCATTTTTTTATTAGGATCAAAAGTCAGTACATGGAAAGATCCCTTTTTACCGTTCAAAGCTTTTATATATATGTTTTGTACTCCTCCCTTTGCATTTGGCCAAATCATCTTATAGGCTCCTGATGCATCCGGTGTTAATTCATTACCGTCTTTATCAGTGACAATATAGTCTGTTCCGCATATCAGGGGTGTTTTGTCGGAAATCGCAGAAGTATAATAATATACTTCGGGACTATATGAACGGACAAACTTGCTGTAGAATTGTGTAGGTATGGCAAGTGTCTCTCCTTGCTTTACTGTGTAAGTAACATCATTCCCTACCGGGATAGTTCCCCATTTTTCAAAACAATAATAGTAAACATGAGCCAATGCAGGGTCTCCATCTTCCCATTCTTCATGCGATTTATCACAACTGCCTAATAGGCAACACATTGTAAACAGTAGCAAAAAGGATATTTTATTTTTTAATGTTTTCATATCATTTATTCTTTTAATTTATTATTTCCAATATGGATTTTGTTTAATATTTCCATTAGATGTAGCAATCTCGTAACTTGGAATAGGATATAAATAGTCACGCTGAGGATCGAATTTACGACTGTCAGCTTCCTCTATTACATAAATATTAGCTTGATCGTACACTTTCACTTCGTTGTAAACACCATTTGCATCTGTAAATTTATAACCCAGCTCTTTGGCAGTTTTGGCACTTTCATCGGGATTGAACAGAATACCCAACATTGTTTGGGGAAGTACTTTTTCTGCTGTTTTCCAACGAATTATATCATCATAGTGTATGTTTTCATCAATGAATTCGACAATACGCTCTCTTCGAATTTCGTCTAACATATTCAATTGATGATCAGATACGAATCCATTAGTTAGTTTCGTATTAAATCCGGAACGTTTTCTAATATAGTTGACAGTAGCTTCCAATTGGTCATCACTGATTTTTCCATTATATTCATAAAGTGCTTCAGCATATGAAATCAAGATTTCGGCATAACGAATATGCATTTTATCAACGGTTTCTTTAGAATTAGTGTCATACTCTTCCTGCATATACCCTTTCTTGATGGGATACCCATAGCCGCTGTGGTTGACATTATCAAAGGGTAAGTATTCCGCATTCTTGAAAGATATTTCTTTGTAGGAAAATACGGTCATTTCCAAACGGGGATCACGGTTACTGAATATATCATCAAAATTGTTTTCTTCTTGATAATGAACTGAGACTTTTCTGGGTAATCCGTCGATGTATAAAAAGTTATCAATCATTTGGCGTGTTATGGTTGCTTGTCCAGCTTTAGAGCTACATTGGTTGTGCCATGTAATTGCATTGTTAACTCCATTTGGTCCATACACTTTTACAAAGATGTTTTCTTTATTTTGGCGTCCTTCGCCATCAAAATAAAACAATTTCTGGAAGTCAGGATAAAGGTCGTGTTTATTTTCCTTAAACATAGTCTCAGCTGCATCGATAGATCTTTTCAAGTGACTTTGGCTGTCTCCTTCCGTTAAATTGTGATACTTGATATAAGTGCCCTCATAGAGTCCGATACGTACAATCATTGCCAGTGCAGCAGAGCGGGATACACGTCCCCAGTTTGCATTATCTGCCAGTTTATCAATATCGGGAAGCCATTGTGCTGCAAAGTCTAAATCTTTATAACATTGTTGTATGACAGTTTCGCGTGAATCCCTGCCTTTCTTTATTTCTGGGTCACTGGTATTGTTGAAGACTTTCAGAATAAGCGGTACGTCGCCATATTTCTTCACCAAATCAAAATAATAGAAGGCACGGAAAAAGCGTGCTTCTGCTAACCAGCGGTTTTTTGTCGTTTCGTTGATATCTATATTCTCTCCCTTAACAATGATGTTGTTGCAGACGCCTATCTTGTTGTAAGGGTCAGTCCACTCTTTATCAGTTTCCGGGATACTGCGATTTCCGGAAGAAATCTCATCGGGAGTATTTCCTATTAATTCTTCCGAACGCAAATCATGCCCTCTACCCGTTAAAAAGCCCGGAAGATCAATATATAAACGATTACAGGCACCTCTCAAGTCGGCCTCACTTCTCCAAAATTTGACATCGCTTAATGTCGTTTCCGGTTCTCTGTCTAATGAACAACTGCTGACTAATAGAGCACCGATAAGCAGTAAAAATATATTTTTCATTGTAGTGTATTTTTAGAATGTAACATTTAAACCCAAAGTCCAACTGCGGAAGAAAGGATACATACCTCTGTTGGCGTTGCTTTCGACTTCCGGATCCATCACTTCCAGTATATCGGAAATTTCGAATAAATCTTGTCCGGTTACATAAACCCTTAATTTTTCCATATACTTCTTAGAAATAGGAATTGTATATCCTAATGTTACATTTTTCAAACGGAAATAAGATGCATCCTGTATCCATCTGTCAGCTGGTTTAGAATTGAAGTCGTCTCCTTTATATTGATAAAGACGCGGCCAATAGGCATTAGGATTTTCTTCTGTCCAATAATCACGGTGAATAGTCCAGGGCATTTCAGCGTCATTGGCTATCGGAAACATTCTTCCATTCAATACCAGGTCGCGTTTTCCTACTCCCTGGAATATGAGTGACAAGTCAAAACCTTTCCATTGTGCCGCTAAGTTTATACCATAGAGGAAACGGGGTGTTGTGTTTCCTAACATAACCAAATCACCGGAATCTTCGGGGCTGCCGTTTCCTACTCCAATCTTATGATCAGGTTTTCCTTGGGCAACATATTTTACGTCTCCACCGCTGATGATACCATCTTGGAATGATTCATATCCTGGATGATCGGCTTTATATTGCAAATATTCTTCACGGCTGGACCAGAAACCGTCAGTTTGATATCCCCAGATAGTATTGATAGGATAACCTTCTAATAATTTTACAACACCGGCGTTTACTACGCTGGCTCCATCATATTTTAACAGTTCATTTTTGCTATCTGAGATATTGAAACCGATTTGATAGCTGAAGTCTTTAATTTGGTCTCTCCAGTTGATATTAAAGTCCCAACCCCATGTTTTGAGTTTACCTACATTCATATTTGGAACATTAATTCCGATCTGATGAGGCAATTGAAGTGCGGATAACATATCGTTATTAAACTTCCAGTAATATTCGAAACTACCGGTTAGGCGGTTATTGAGAAGTCCGAAATCAAGTCCGATATTAGTAGTTTCTACGGTTTCCCATGTTTTGTCTTCAGATGCCATGCTGCTTTGGTAAAGCCATTTTTCACCTTGATAGCTTGCCGGTATATCTTTCTGTGAATAGGTTATCAAGGGAATATAGTCGTATAATCCCAAAACGGCTCCATTACCAAGCTGTCCCCAAGACATTCTGAGTTTTAAATTGCTGACCCAATCAAGGTTAAACCACTTTTCTTCGTTAACACGCCATGCTGCAGAAACAGAAGGAAAAGCTTTCCAACGGTGTGAGGGGGCAAGACGTGAACTACCGTCATAACGTACATTGGCTTCCAGCAAATATCTTTCCTTGAAGTTGTAGTTTATACGACCGAAGTAAGACATCATGGCCCAAGTGTCAATCTGATCGGCTAAAATGCTATTGGTAGCTTTGGAGGTATCATAATAGTTGAAAGAGAAAAAATCATTGGATATCATGTTGTTGGCTGTTCCTTTGATTTGATTCATCCGATAATTTTCGTATGAACTACCTGCCAATATATTAAAGTTGTGCTTCTCTTTTAGGTTGAAACTATAATTTATGGTAGCTTCCAGCAAGTCGTGGTATTCTTTATATTGAGATTTGTATAGTGAGTTAGGAGAATTGGTTGTTCTACGTACATCACCTACATAATTATAATAAGTCAATGTCCTCTTATAACTCTCCTGGTGATAGTATCCGGCACGGCGCGAAGCGCTTAAATTGATGCGTAGATTCTTGATAAAATCCTTGATAGTCAATTGTGCTTTACCTGTATATGACTCGTATTGAGTTGTTTTTTCTCCACCGTTTTTCATAATGTCGATAGGATTATCTTGTAAGTCACCATTATAAGGGCTGGGATAATTTTCTGCTTCCGGTTGGTAAATGGGTTGCCGGCCACGGTTTTCATATAACAGTCTGAAGATTTCTTCTGCACCGAAAGAGTTTTCGGACATGTCATCGGCATTATATTGTACATTAACTCCTAAGTCAACATATTTGTTGAGTTTGGCGTTCAGTTTGGCTAATAAATTGTATCGTTCGTAGTCGTCCGGACCATATTTCAATAAACCGTTTTTATAGTAATAGTTGGCAGATAACATGTAATTTATTTTATCTGTTCCGCCACTGACTGATACGGAATGGTTGTGTTGCAGAGTACTGTTTTTAAGACCTTCGCCTAACCAGTCTACGCTGTCGAACAAGTCCCAACGTCCATTGCCTAATGGGCGATAATTGAAGTTGGGATTGCCAATCCATGATGATTTCTCGGCATTCCATTCCGGGCCTCCCCTTGGAATTCTCGTCCGATTAATGAAATCTTGTTCTTCCCATGCAGGAACACGTTCCGGCATATTGCCTGGAATATTAAATGATACATAACCATTGTATGAGATTTTGGGCTTTCCTTCCGTACCATTTTTGGTTGTAACCAAAATTACACCTGCTGCTGCCCGTGCTCCATAAATAGCGCAGGATGCTGCATCTTTCAATACGGAAATAGATTCGATGTCATCAGCATTTAACATGGACATATCACCCTCTACTCCATCAATTAATACCAAAGCTTTAGTATCGTTGACAGAAGAGTAACCTCGAATTTGAACTCCGGTTCCTTCCGCACCAGGTTGTCCGCTACCGCGTGTAATGGTAACACCGGGCATTTCTCCTTGTAATGCAGAAAGGACATCGGTAGAAGGCTTACTTGCAATCTGTTCTCCTTCAATTGCTGATACAGAACCTGACAAGTTAACCTTTTTCTGAGTTCCATATCCCACAACTACAACTTCGTCTAATAGCTCAGTATCTTCTTTCAATGTAATAATAAACTCATTTTTACCTTTTACTGGGATTTCTTGAGTTGTATATCCGATAAAAGATACGACAAGTATTCCATTTTCCGGAGCGTCAAAACTAAATTTTCCGTCCATATCGGTAATGCTGCCGATGGTAGTTCCTTTTATGGATACATTAGCACCGACAACAGGACCGAAATTGTCATTTACCATGCCTGAGATTCTTTTGTTCTGCAAGATGCTCTCAACGGATTCCGTTTCTCTCACTAAGGTAGACTTGTTTGTTGTTGCATAACTGTGAATGCAACAAGCACCAGTCAATAACGAAAGCATTAGCATTCGTTTCATGTGATTTTTTTTGTTTTTCATAATACTTTAATTAAAAAATGCTTCTTTCATGTTATATAGTTTAAAAAATACATATTCAATAAGTGACCCTAAAAAGTGTTTCGTCTATAGAGTACACTTTTTGTGGAACAAGCTTGCTATTTTATTTTACCGGTAATTTGTGCGGGGCAGTCTTGCATTTCCCGCACTTCCCATACTCCGTTAAAACTGTCGTATAATACGGAAGACTGTTTCTCTTTGTGTTCATATACCTTTCCGTTGATTACCGGTTTTTCCTTTCCGTAACTGAATGTGGTTTCTGTTTCATTATTCCGGATGTAGAGGCTTGCCGGACGTCGGGCATTCAGTTCCGCTTCGATTTTCCAGTCGCCGCATTGGAAACTGTTACTGTTGCCGCGTTCTATCTCTACTATCCGGTTACCGTCTGCCTCCACCTGGATGATGGTGAGGATACGATTGGTCTTACAAGGTTCATAGCTGGCCGTCAGCGACCAGGGAGCTGTGAAATCTTCACCGCGTACGCCTATTTTCTTGTTGGGTTCGGCTGCAAATTTATCCGTTTGGCCGATAGTACATTTCTGTTCGCTGAACAGGCGGGCGACAGAGGTATATTTACTCTTTTTGTTACGGGTGGTCAGGGTCGATGCCGCCTCGTCTATTTCGAATTTTACCGGGCTGTGCAGCAGCCAATTCCAGCTGACCGCCTTGTCGGCTTCAAGCTCGTCATAGATAACCACAATATTGGGATGCAGCAGGAATATATGACGGCGGTATTTCTTCAGGGGAGTTTCTCCAAAGCCGTTTTCCCGCGACTGTTCAAGCTTGTGGTTGGCGAAGTTTTTCTGCCACATGGGATATTCGCTGATGCCGCAATAGGCGTTGGACGCATCTCCCAGGGCATATGATATATGCTCTCCGTTGAACATGCGTACTATGTTTCCGTATGCACGCGTGGTGAATGGCTGGCCGATACCGTCAATCAGCAGGGTGTTGTGAGCGCGTGTATGGCGGTAGGACAACAGATTGTGCGGGTCGGCAAAGTTCATATAATGGCCTACTGCATGGTAAATGGCCTTTCCGCCGTAGTGCAGGTTGAATGCGTTTTGATTGGAATGCGTGTGGCTGCCGGAACCGAACGGGCTGGAACGGAAGCTGAGGCTGATATTGTGTTTATAGTCTTTCAGATTGCTGTTGGCTATCATCTCACCGGTATCCTTAAACCATACGGCTTTGGGGGCATTTGAGGGTAATTCAGCCTTTCGGGGGCGTTGCAGGCCGCATGCCATGCGGAACAGACGTGTTTCGGATTCCGTTTTGTAACGGTTGTTGATGGACGAATACCAGGCTGCATAGGGGTCTCCGGTCGTACGTGCCATGAAGTCGGCAAAAGCGCTGCGGATGCGCAGGGGCTTGCCGTTGTTCTTCTCATGTCCGTCGCCGAAACCGGCGCTCAACGAACGGGGCTGCCAACTGTATAGCATGCCAAGACCGGCATTTTTATACCAGGGATGTTGCATAAAGTCTGTCTTCGTAAGATAACCGAACAAAGTGGGGACATAAGCCAGGGTAACAGCGTTGGCGCTGAAATAGCTTGTGCCGTTGTGCCATGAGCCGTCGCGGTTGAAACCGGATGCCGGAGCACGCGCCGTCCACAATTCGTAGCTGTATTCCAGGTATTCTTTGGCAAGCGGATATTTATCGTACATCACTAATGCCGCTTGCATGAAATGGCGAAATGCGAACTGCCAGAAGTGATTGTCGAAGATGTGGGTTTCTTCGTTTCCTATCATGTGTTTCTTGTAATAGAGCGAAAGGATGTCCATGATGATGCCTTCTATCTGTTTGCGCTCTTGCGGTGTGAATCGGTCATGACAATTTTCATAAGTGCATGCCAGTGTATAAATCAGCTCTCCTGCGTTGAAATCGTTGTTGATGACTTTCGGGTCGGGTTCTACGGCCAGCAGGCAACGTACGTTCTGTACCATCTTTTCTGCGTATACGTCCAGTTGCAGCATCTGGTAGGCTGTATTCAGGTTGTCGCATTCGGCAGCCATACGGGTGATTTGCCTGTATGGTTTGGTATCGTTGGTATAATTTGAGCTGAGTGCATTGCGCGAGTCGTCAATCATGTTCTCGAATTCGGGATGGGAGCGTACGTTCTTGCGTGCTTTCTCCAGATTATCGTTCAGAAAACAATAGATGCGGGGATACGTTTTGGGGACATTACTTAGAAAGACATCAGCTTCGGGAGTGACGAATTGAGGAACATCGTCCGTTACGGTAAAGCTGTAGGTTCTGCTCCAGGGAAATTCTTTGCCTTCTTTGCTTACAGAGCGCACGCGCCAATACCATGTACCGTTTTCCAGTATCTTATGAGGATTGAACATGCACCAGGGTTTGGGTTGGGATAAAACAGTGCTTGCATCCGAAAAGTCTTTGCTTCTGGAAAGGTTGAATTGCAGATAGTCTGATTGCCTGGTGCTTTGGGGAACCAATAGCGGTGTGGGATTTATATATAAAGTGTGTCCGTGCTGCGGATACGGGGTTTCCCGTACATTTTCGTGTATGTGATTGGCATTTCCGGCCTGTGCGGTAATCAGCACCAGGCAGAATGCTATGAGAATAAGAAGCTGTCTTTTCATAATTATATTGGTCTTAAAATGATTCGAAGCTAACCGATGCAAAGGTATCGGGTTGGAATGAAAACAGCTTATAATGGTGTAGAACGAATTGTTGCTTGAGTATAAAGTGCTTGCATTTCTGTATAAAACACTTTCAAATTTGTATAAGTTAAATAAAAAGTGAGACAAGATTGTCCTTGCCTCACTTTTGTAGATTTGTATTTTAAGTATGTCCGGATAGCTATTTCCCGTATTCCGACGGCAGACAACCAAAATACTTTTTAAAGCTGGTTGAGAAATAGGACGGGGTGTTGAAACCGACCATTCCACTGATTTCGGATACGGTATACCGACCTTCCTGCAATAGTTTGCATGCCTGGTTAAAGCGCATTTTGCGGATAAAATCGTTGGTTGATTCTCCTGTCAGCGCTTTCATCTTGATGTGCAGGTTGGAACGGCTCATGCACATTTCACGTGCGAAGTCATTAGTGGAGAATTCCACATTGTCCATATGTTTTTTTACTATTTCTATCGCTTTTTTCAGTAATTCCTCATCCAGCGGATTGAGCGCTACCTTTTCGGGTTCCACTTCCAGGGAATGGGAGTAGTGCTCGATAGCCCGATAGCGCGTACGGAACAAGTTCTTGATTTTTGCAGCAACCATTGTCATTGAGAAAGGTTTGGGTATGTAGTCATCCGCGCCTACCTGCAACCCCTCCAACTGTTCTTTCAAATCTGTTTTGGCAGACAGCATTATGATAGGTATATGGCAGGTACGCAGGTTCTGCTTTATCTGTTTACATAGTTGCAATCCGTTCATTATGGGCATCATGACATCCGTCAATATGAGGTCTACTTCTTGTTCTTTTACAATGGATAACGCCTCTTCGCCGTTGCTTGCTTTCAATACGTGATAACTCTTGCCTAATTCTTCACAGAGGTATTGGCGGATGTCGGTATTGTCTTCTACAACCAGAATGGTTTCTTTGCGTTGCTCTTCTTGTACTATTGTTTCTTCTACAGTTTCTTTGCTTTCCGTATCAATAACATACATATCCCGGTTATTAGTAGTATAGACTCTCTCTTCTTCTACAGAATTGGATGTATTCTGTTTTTCTTCCGGTAGATATGCGGATTCTTCAATGGGTAGATAGACGGAAAAAGTACTTCCGACACCCTCTTCACTTTCCAACTCAATACGTCCGTGATGTAGCTCTACGAGTCGTTGTACCAATGATAATCCTATACCACTTCCCAGATGTTCATTGTCTATCTGGTAGAAACGTTCGAATATTTTTCCTTGCTTATCTATGGGAATTCCGTTTCCGGTGTCCTTGACTTGAAGTAGCAGTTTGCGGTTCTCTTCTTTCAACGTCACTGTGATGTTTTTACCCTCACCGGTATATTTAAAGGCATTGGACAGTAGGTTGTTAACAATGAGTTCCATATAATCCGGATCACAGAGAATTGTGCGTCCTTCTACATTGGAGTTGAAGTTGTAGACTATTTGTTTGCGTTGCGCCAGACGGTCATAGTATAAAAAATCTTTTTCAATTATATTATGTATCGGATTAGGCCTTACCTTCAGATTGAATACTCCTAATTCGGCACGTCGGTAATCCATCAGCTGATTCACCAGATGCAATAGTCGGTTAGTGTTTTTTTGTACGTGTTCCAATTGCTTGTGCAGCCAACGGTCGCTCACTTTGTCCAGCATTTCTTGTACTGGGGCGAGAATCAAGGTAAGCGGGGTGCGCAATTCATGGGAAATGTTGATGAAAAAGCGCAGTTTCATTTCATTCACTTCTTTTTGGCGTTCTTTATCCATGCGTTCTAATTGCAGTTTTGCTTCCATGCTTTTACGCATCCAGAAATAGCGAAATATGAAAATGGTAATAATGGTAAAAGCTGAAATGAAAAGAAGAGTGGCCCACCATGTTTTATACCATATTGGTAATATGATTATTTTAAGTTTGGTTGGTTGTTCGTTCCATTTTCCATCACTGTTGGCTGCTTTAACCAAAAAAGTGTAAGTCCCTGCCGGTAGGTTAGAATATGATGCTGTACGTTGTGTGTGCGATTGATACCATTCTTTATCATATCCTTCCAATGTGTAGGCAAATATATTATGATTCCCTGATATATAGTTGGATACAACAAAGTCTAATGAGAACATGGATTGTTTTGCTGTTAGAGTGATACTTTGGGTGTTGCTGATATTTCTTTTTAGTATTCCGGTATTATCATTGGGATATATCGTTTTATTGAAAACTCTTAATCGGGTGATAGTAACAGGTGGGGTATAGGGATTATCAGCTATTTGTTCGGGATGAAAGGTAGTGATGCCGTTGATACCACCAAAATACATTTGTCCGTCTGCCGTTTGGCAATAAGCATTGTCAGTGAACTGGTTACTTTGCAGCCCATCATTGTTGGTATAATTGCGGAACTTTTCTGTTTTCGGTTGAAAACAACTTAAGCCTTTGTTGGTACTGAGCCATAACCTGCCTATTGAGTCTTCTAAAATACCATGTATTACATTATTGGGAAGACCATGGTTCGTTGTGTATTGTTTAAGCTCTTTTTTTCTTTCATCAAAACGCCAGATGCCGTTCCGGGTACCTATCCAGAATATGCCGTTGTGTGCTTCATGTACACAGTTGACACCCTTATAGGATAGGGGAGAGTTTTCTGGCAATAGATGACTGTTGAGTAATCCGTCTTTTTGTTCTATATATACAGATACTCCTTTTTCGCCAATGAGCCAAAGACGCCGTTTGCTGTCACGTTTCAGGTAGGTAAACCGATTTTCTATCAAAGACTGTCCATTTGTTTGATTTGTAACATATTCAAAGGTTTTATTTTGAGGACTATAACGAAGAAACTGAGTCATTCCAGTTAGCCAATATTCTTTGTTTTCTGTGGGTTGTATGTCATATATGTTTTTTATTTTGCTGTTATGATATCTGTTTATATGTCCTGATTTTCGATTTAATATATTAAGTCCCCCCGTATGAGTGGCGATATATACAAGGTCGTTCGCTTCATCAATATATATTGATTTAATATCATTGGATGTGAGTCCTTCTTTTTGTGTGTAGTGTCTGAAAATGCCAGTTTGGGGGTTATAATAATTTAGTCCGCCATTATTGGTACCTATCCAAATTCCTTTTTGGGCATCTTCCTTGATACATCCTATGACATTGCTGTTTAATGAATTTTTATTTGCGGTGAATTGTATATTATGGAAACGATTCTTTAAAGGATGATAATAGTTTACTCCACCGAAATAAGTACCTAACCACATGCCTCCTTGAGCATCTGCAAATATGTCTAAAATGGATGTATGTGAAAGGCTGCCACTAACTTCAGGAATGTTGGTATAAGTACTGAAAGAGTCTGTGTCTTCATCATAGATATTCAATCCATTAATAGTTCCTATCCACAAAATGTTTTCGGAATCGAGAATAAGTGAGCGTATATAGTTGGAACTAATGGAGCCTTGTTTACCAGGAATATTTACATAACTGTCTACTTTTTGGGTCTGCATATTGATTTTATACAGTCCGTCTCCTTCTGTTCCTACCCATAAATAGATGGGAGATTGCCGTAAAATAGAATAAACTTGTTTATTTTTTAATTGTTTTGGTAGAATATGTTCTACAGATTTTTTAGAGATTGAATAAGAGTAAATCCCATTGTAGCTTCCTATATAAATATAATCTCCTTGTTTATGGAGAATAGTTGGTTGAATTCCTGTAAGCGAAGGGTGCAACGGTTTTTCAGAGAACTGTTGTGTTTCTATGTTGAAAAGGAATAAACCGTTCTTTTTCTCGGAAAAAAGGAGCAATTGTTTATTATTTACTTCGACAATATCGCGGATAGGTAAGCTTTTGTTTCCTTTTAAATATGTAAAATTATAAAATTTGTCTTGGGGAGCATCGTAGAGTGACACTCCTTTTTCTGTTCCTGCCCATATCCTTCCTTCTGTATCTACAATGCATGCTTTAATTATATCATTACTGATACTATGCGGATTTTGTTCGTCATGCCGGTATATTGTAAAATCGTATCCATCGTATTTATTTAGTCCATCGTCAGTAGCAAACCACATGTGTCCTTGTTGGTCTTGGGCGATGTCAAAGATTGTATTTTGGGATAATCCTTCATTTACACTGATATGGATAAAATCGGTTTGCTCTGGTTTTTGTGCATGAAGAGAAGATAGTAGTATATTGGCTATCAGGATAGTTAAAAGTTTTACCATATATAATATTTAAAGGTCAATGTGCAAAGATATATAAATAAATCTTCATTTCTGCTAAATGATAAACAAAAAAATGAAGGCTGTTTTTTATTCTGCCAAAGCCGCCCTTCTATTTCAGTCCGAAATAATTTTCTCCTTCTCCGCCGACAGGACTTATGACGGGAATATTCCCCCCTGCGGCAGTCAGGATTACGCTTTCTCCTTTCTTTAAATCCAATAGGTACTCACCCTCTTTTTGCAGGGTCAATGTGGCATTGCCTGCCTTTACAACCGGATTTGCCATATCGGTGCGTAGGATACACGGTTCTCCGGCAAGGCTTTTGATACGGATGAAGCTTGTCTTTCCGCCTTTCCGCACAGCGGATATGAGGAAAGCGCCTTCGGTTCTCAGGTCCTTGAACTGTACATCTTTCCATTGGGAAGGTACGGCAGGGAATACACGTATCTTTCCGCCCCAGCTTTGCAGCAGCATGTCGTGTATGCACTGTGCGCCCGACAACGGGGTTTCGATAACCGGTCCGCTTTCCATGTACATGGTGTTGGGGCGCAGGGTGCGGGCAAACAGGCCGTTGAGTTTCTCCAGCGCCTTGTCTCCCTCGCCGAATGCAGCATACAGCGAAGAAGCCCCCGTATAAGTATATCCGAGGATATTGCCCGGCAGGCTGTGCCAGTGTTCTACGGATTTTTCCATAAGTTCCTTGCTGCCGTTCTGTTCTGCATTCAACAGGTAGAGCGGATAGAACATCAGCAGGTGCGAGTAGTGGCGGTGCGAGCGGCTGAAAGGTACATCCTTGCCTATCATCATGCCGTTTTCGTCCTGCGGGTAGTCGGTCAGGTGTTCTGCAACTTGTTTCCAGCGGGGTATCAGCTCGTCATCGACAGATAGAATCCTGCTTGCCTCGAGCAATGTATTGCATCCCCAGCGCAACAGGGCGATGTCGTAGTTGCAGTCTTCGGCAGTACCGTACTCCGGAGAATAGGTCCTTTTCAAATGAAGCTTGCCCGATTTGTCTTCTGTCAGGAAAGGCAGATAGAAATTGACGGCCCGTCTCAGTGTAGGGTACAGGGTATTCCTCAATATCGATTCGTCCATGCTGAAGCGGTATTGCAGCCAGAGGTTATGGCAAATCCACGTCAGGTTGCCTACCTGGGCTTTCTTTTCGGTTCCGGGAACATTCACCGTTGCCCCCGTCAGGGTAAAGTCGGTGGCTACGGGCAGTGCGGCGGCATCTTTCCGGTAGGGTTCGGGAACGTTGTTTATCAGGTTGTCCAGATTGTTTCCTATCGCGTCCACCAGCGGCATGCCCAGTTCCAGCCGGTTGGATGGGTATACGGACCAGTAGCTCAGTTGCACATTCAGGTTCCACCAGGCATTGGGCCAGGGAGTCAGCACTTGCCAGGGACCGCTGTTGTCGAGCAGTCCGCCGCCGGTGCGGGTTGCCGATGCCAGCTTGTACATCTGCGCCCAGTAGAAATTCTCCATCTTCTTGTCGGGAAGGCTCACGAAACTTTGCGGATAGTAGTTATGCCACCATTCCCGGTGTGCTTTCCGGAGCACGGGCAGGTCGGCTTCCTGCAGGCTTACCAGTGCCGTTTCCGCCTTTTGCAAAGCCTCTGTTCCGGGAAAGGAATGTGCGTTGCTTACGATAAGCGTGCTTGTATTCTCTTTCCTAATCTCTTTCCAGGCTGTGGCAGTACCGCCGCCAGCGAGCAGGGGCTGCCAGCAGAGGCTCAGCCCATTGCGTGCGGACAGTTGCGGGGCGGGATTGGACACATAGTCTTTTTGGAGGTGGTTCTTGTTACCCTTCCGGATTGCATTCAACTGCCTCGGCGAATCCGTGTTTTCCGGATAGAATTTCCAGGTGAACTCCTTTTCGCCTGCCGTAGCTTCGGCTTCGACCAGGATATAGGGACTCTCGGAAGTGACACAGGCTCTCAGCTTTATCTCTCCCCGGGTGGTACGGATACACCCGGTGGTTTCAGCGTTCCATAAGTCCAGCCTCAGGTCGCCGGATTTTATTTCTCCCACGGGATGCAGGAGAAAATAACCGATAAGCAGCCGGCCTCTTCCATAGATGCTCGCATCGTCTGTGCGGTGGTCGTGTACCATGCTGTTGCCTACATCTACCCGTATGGCGTTTTTTCCGGGTTCCTTGCAGATATAGGAACCCATGCTGCCGTTTCCCATGAAGGGGGCTTCGTACCAGGTTTGGGGCAGGCGGGTCCAGGTCATGTCCTGCCGTGACATGAAACTTTTCCAGTCTGTCTGGCTGTAACAGCCGGCTGTCAGGTAGCAGATTGCGATTGTGAGCAGTAGCAGTTTCTTCATGTGTCCGTATATGTTTTCTTGTTGGTATGTTTTCTTGCTGTTAGATTTCCAGTTCCGGAACCTCATCCTTCAACTCGGTCTTTTTGCCGTTATCATGTATCACGGTTGCGCCGTAATCCTTGTAACTGACGCTTGCATCGCAATCTTTGCGCGTGTTGCGTACTTCGAAAGAAGGTTTCCCGGCAGTGGATATGTTTGCTTTGATATTCCAGTCACCGATTTGGATACTACCGTCTTTCAGTTTGCGGGGAGCGGCTTGTGCGTTTTCCGCATCATTGTCTTTGGCATGTGTGTACACAATTGTAGCGAAACGGTACACTTTCTGTTTGTCCGACGTTGCGGTGAAGTGCCAGTGGTTGGGATAGGGTGCGAAGTGTCCTTTCTCATCGGCACGCAGCCAGTTGACGGCAGGTACGAAGAACCGGGAGGTCGTATCCGTTTCCAGCGTTCCGGAGGAGAAGAGATAGGCATCGGACGCACCGTCCTTGCTGGTGGCCCGTATGTGTACGTATTCCCGGGTCTTGTCCACATTCATGGGGTTGGTAACCGTATGTAGCAGGTAGCTCCAGGTCACGGGCTCTTCGGCTTCCAGCTCGTCGTATATAAAGGAATAACCGCTTTTGCCTAAAGTTACGATGTGGCGGCGGAAGATTTTCAGGCCGGTATCGTCCCAACCGTTTTCAGGGGAAAATTCCAGGTTGCTCTGTTCGCCGCGTAGCAGCCAGAGCGGAGAGATAACCTTTCCGTAAGCATTGGAAGCATCGCCTGCCACATAGCTGATATTGTCGCTGACATAGTAACGGGGAATCCAGCCGTAACCTTCCGTTCCGATGCGTTGTCCCATGCCGTTCACCAGAATGGTGTTGTGGGCGCGGGTGGCGCGGTGGCAGTAAACGCCGTGTATGTCGGTAAAGCTGGTATGGTGTCCGCTACTGTAAAAGAGCGACTGGCCGTTCCAGAAAGTATTGAAAGCATTCTGGTTGGCTATGGCGTGCGAGGTACTGCCGTAAGGACTGCTGCGGAAGCTGAGCATGGCGCTTTTGCGGGTATCGTCCAGGTTGGTGGAGAACGAGGCCAGTCCGCTCTGCGGGAATACATGTCCCATGGGAAGGTCTTTCAAACCCGGCCCGTCCGGCAAGGGCTTGTCGCATTGCAGGCGGAACCATGCAAGGCCGCCGGCTTTCGAGGTGCTTCCCTGTTCGAGTATGTCGGGCTGGCGGGCGCTGATGTGGCGCACGTAATCTGCGGCAAATGTATTACCGGTCATACGCGCCAGAGCATCGGCGTAGCCAACACGCGTACCGCTCGGGGTAAGTATCTTCTGGTGCGAGCTGCCGTTGCCGCCCGATTTTGAGAATGGCGGCTGCTGGTAGATGACGTACAGGGCATTTCCCTGATACCAGGGGTCGGAGAAATAGTTGAAGCCGGTGAGGCGGGTATAGAAATAGGGCACTTCCACAAGTGTACGGATGTTGACGTGGAAGTAGGAGTCGCCGTTGTGCCAGGCTCCGTCCTTGTTCAGACCGGGGAAGCGGGCGAGCCACAGGTTATAGCAATAGTCCGTCCACGCATCGGCTTCGGGCAGTTCACCGTAAACGGTAAAGGCTGCCATGGTGAGGATGCGGAAAGTCATCTGCCACACATGGTTGTCGGCGATGTGGTTTTCCAGGCGGTTGATATCGTGCATGTACATGCTGTTGCCGAATTCCTTTATTTCGTTCAGCAGGAACTTGCGCGTGGCATTGTCCAGAACATCGTACAGTGCGTCGTATGCCATGGAGCAGAGCGAGAGCAGGGTGGCTTCGTTGAAGTCGCCCACCACGTTTTTGTTGTCTCCCCAGGTGGCCATCTCCTTGACGCGCTTCACGGCTTCGTCGGCATAGCGGCGGTCTTTGGTGAGCAGGTAGGCGCGGATAAGTACGTCGGTATTCGCTTCTTCGCTGTCGATGATGCGGCGGCTTTCGCGGGTGAGCATGGCATTTTTCTGCATCTCGTTGGCCAGTCCTTTTGCCAGGTCCGAGTTAATGTCGTTTACCGACTTCATCGGGGTGGCAAGTACTTTGTCGGCACGTTTGAGGTAAGTCTTACGTTCGGTTTTGCCCTCGCTACGCTTTATGAAACCGTCCCATTCGTCCCTGTCGAGCCATACGCGGGGGTGGTGGGCAGGCAGGTTCTTAAGTACGGCATCCAGTGCGGGCGGGCAGAACTTCCGGGGATTGTTCTTTACCGTAAATTGCAGCGTATCGCTCCATTCGGTCTTTCCGTCCGTGACATAGCCGTATTGCCAGTACCATGTGCCCGGAGCCAAATCCTGTTTGGGGTTGAAGAACGGCCAGCGCGTCTCGGCTTGTACGGTTGTTTCCGGCTTGAATGCCGGAGTTTGCGAGTAGCGCAGGAAGTAGCGTAGCTTGCTTTTGTCTGTTTCTTTTTTGGGGGTGTTCTCTTCCGCACCGTCCAGTCCGCTTCGCAGGATGTTGAGGCCTGCCGGCAGCGGCCATTGGAAGGACACGGCACGGTCGCTGATTTCAGCGCCGTCCAGCGGCGAGGGAGTTGCACGCATTTCGTGCATCAGCGTTGTGCCGGTGAGCCTGATGGTGGCTTCTCCGGCCGTTTGCGCCTGTGCAGTGGCTGCAAGACTGAAGAAAATGATGGTGGATACTATTTTGTTCATATACAGCGTTATATAAGTTTATTTGTTCCTGGTCTGATGGCGGATTAATGTTTGGTTGCTTTTGTGAGCACCTTTCCCGGTACGTCGTGCAATTTGGGACGCGTCGGTCTGATTTTATGGCTATTCATGAATTTCTCAAGAATATCACGATGTTCCTGCGCCACTTTCGTATAGGCGTTCTCCATCATCAGGTTTCTTGTCTCGCCCCGGTCGTTCTGCATGTCGAACAATTGTTCGCGGTGTCTTCCTTTGTCGTACAATACATATTTGTAGCGTGCGGTGCGTACCATCCAGCCCCGTGTCTTGCTGCCGTCGAATTGTGTTTCGGTAATGACATACTCCTGGTGGGGAGCTTGCGGATTGCCTTCTTCGGCTATTTTGCGGAACGACTTTCCGTCAGCATCTTCCGGCAGTTTGGCGCCTGTCCAGTCGCAAACGGTAGCGAAGAAGTCTACACCGTTACTGATGAGCTGCGGCAGCTTCGTGCCGGCATGTTTCTTGCCGGGCAGGGTTACGATGAACGGGATGTTTACCACTTCTTCGTACAGGGCCGATTTCTGGTTCCAGTGGTGGGCGCCTATTCCGTCTCCGTGGTCGCTGGAGAAGATAACGACGGTATTCTCCCACAAGTTATTCTTGTCGATGGCGTCTACAATCTTGCCGATTTCACGGTCTACTTTCTCTACGAGGCGGTAGTATGTGTAGCGGTACATACGCCAGTCTTCGGGGGTGAAAGTGGCGGTGGGGTAGACGTTGAAATTGTTTTCCCTTTCTTTCTCGATGACATCGGCATCGTATGGGTTCTTGGCAAAGTTAGGGGGAAGTCCCGGACAATTGCGTATTTCGGGTATGTCCAGGTTGCCGTAAGGAAGATTCTGGCTGCGTGCATATTCGCAGATATTATGCGGATTGTCGTAAGAAGCTACCAGGAAGAAAGGCTTGTTGTGTTTGCGCGAAAGGAATTCCACACAGGCCTCTGCCAGTCCGTCATCGCTGTGTTTGTAAATTTGGTCGAATCCTCGCACTTTATCCGGAATATCGAGTTCGGGCACATGCCATTTGCCGCCGTAGGCGCATTCGTATCCAGCATTTTTTACCAGTGTGCCCAGTGTTCGTGTCTGGAGCGATTCTTGTAGCGGAGCACCGTTGACCAACAGTCCTGTTGTGCCTGGATAGCATCCTGTAAACATGGCGCCGCGTGAAGGGCCGCTGAGCGGTGCGGTACAGTAAGCATTCTGAAACATGATACCGGCGGCAGCCAGTCTGTCCAGATTGGGCGTGTGCAAGTCCGGGTTTCCGGCGCAGCTCATGGCGTTTGCCGTATGCTGGTCGGTGAAGATGTAGATGATGTTGGGACGTTCGGCAGCGTGTGCCATTGACGTACTGAGCAGGGATAGGCAGGCTATGTGCTTCACTGAGATTCGTTTTACCATATTATTAGTTTTATAATTGTTTTTTCGGAGACTGTTCCTCGATTGCTAAATTACGCCTTTTTCCATGTATCTGCGGACTCTAATGTTTTTTTTATGGTACAGAATGTTTATTTGATTGCTAATTTTGTATAGTTCTGTTTTAATTTTGTGCTAAAAGAGGGATATGGAGGCACTGAAACGCGGGGAGGAATGTGAACGCGGAGATGCGGAAACACAGAGCAGGAGAGGGGATAGGGAGAGGAACAGCCTTACATGAAAAGAGCCGGTTTTAAGACTCTGTGTCTCTGCATCTCTGTGTCTGAAACAAGAACAACTTCCTTCCCCGGCTCGCTTAATCGAATTTTTGCATTATCTTTGCATTGCCTAAAAAAAGAAAAGCGAATGATAGTTTGTATTGCCGAAAAGCCTTCCGTGGCGCGTGACATAGCCGATGTACTCGGAGCGAAAGATAAGAAAGACGGGTACATCGAGGGAAACGGATACCAGGTGACCTGGACGTTCGGGCATCTCTGTACCCTTAAGGAACCGCACGAATACACACCCAACTGGAAGTCGTGGAGCTTGGGCAGCCTGCCTATGGTTCCGCCCCGTTTCGGTATCAAGCTTATCAGCAACCCTACCTACGAACGCCAGTTCCACGTAATCGAGAACCTCATGCAGCATGCCGACATGATTATAAACTGCGGTGATGCCGGACAGGAGGGAGAGCTGATTCAGCGTTGGGTGATGCAGAAAGCCGGTGCGCGTTGTCCGGTGAAGCGTCTGTGGATTTCCTCGCTGACGGAAGAAGCCATCCGCGAAGGGTTTGCCAAACTGAGGGATGCGTCCGATTTCCAGCCGTTGTATGAGGCGGGGCTTTCGCGTGCCATCGGCGACTGGCTGCTGGGCATGAACGCCACCCGCCTGTACACCATGAAGTACGGGCAGAACCGGCAGGTACTTTCCATCGGACGTGTGCAGACGCCTACGCTCGCGCTCATCGTAAACCGACAGCTCGAAATACAGAACTTCGTTCCCAAGCAATACTGGGAACTGAAGACGGTGTATCGCGACACCACCTTCTCCGCCATTCTCCGCAAGAGCGATGAGGAACTGGTGCTGGAAGCGGAAAAACAGAAAGAAGGGGCAGCCGCCAAAGCTGCCAAACCCGAAGATAACCGGGGAATAGAACCTATCACAGACCGGGAGCGGGGTGAGGCTTTGCTGGAACAGATAAAGAATTCTCCTTTTACCATAACGAATGTCACCCGCAAGAACGGGAAAGAGGCTCCGCCCCGTCTGTTCGACCTGACGTCCCTGCAGGTGGAGTGCAACCGGAAATTCGCTTTCTCCGCCGATGAGACGCTGAAAACCATCCAGTCGCTTTACGAAAAGAAAGTAACGACCTATCCGCGTGTAGATACCACTTTTTTGAGTGATGACATCTATCCCAAATGTCCCGGCATACTGAAGGGACTGCGCGATTACCAGGCGTTGACTGCTCCGTTGGATGGGGCTACTCTGCCGAAGTCGAAGAAGGTGTTCGACAACTCGAAAGTGACGGACCACCATGCCATCATTCCTACCGGCCAGCCGCCCCAGAACCTGACGGATATGGAGCGCCGCGTATTCGACCTGATTGCACGCCGTTTCATTGCCGTGTTCTATCCGGACTGTCTGTTCGCTACAACCACCGTAATAGGCGAGGTGGAGCAGATAGAGTTTAAGGTTTCGGGCAAGCAGATACTGGAACCCGGCTGGCGTGTGGTATTCGGCACGCCCTTGGCACAGTCGCAGGAGGAAAAAGAGGAGAAAAGCGGCGAAGAAGAGAACGTGCTCCCCGCCTTTGTGGTGGGAGAGAGCGGCCCGCACCTGCCCGACCTGTACGAGAAGTGGACGCAACCGCCGCGTCCGTACACCGAAGCCACCTTGCTGCGCGCCATGGAAACTGCCGGCAAGCTGGTGGACAACGACGAACTGCGCGATGCCTTGAAAGAGAACGGCATCGGCCGTCCTTCCACGCGTGCCGCCATTATCGAGACGCTCTTCAAGCGCAACTATATCC
>ENA-OPSF01000892-OPSF01000892.1-human-gut-metagenome-genome-assembly--contig:-NODE-892-length-25007-cov-4.570936_pt1 | contig 25007 bp, 22 predicted proteins | sample MGYA00241452_ERZ501896 | MGnify/ENA primary metagenome ERZ501896 (study PRJEB25962, sample SAMEA2042111) | human gut metagenome | biome: human gut; feature: human-associated habitat; material: faeces... | reverse complement strand
TTACGTCTGGTTCGTTTGTTCAGCTATGACCGACGGTCTTACAGTATGTTTGAGAAACGTTTCAGACCCGGCTACCAGTTTATGCATGTAACCTGTAATGGTGCTGAAAGTATTTATTCAATCAATTGGCAGGATGTCATCCTCTTGTTGGAATCCCCTGTTGTTAAACGTTTAATAATCAAATAATTATCAATTAAAAAGTAGTAAAAAATTCTTTTATTTCATTGTTTTTTTGTATCTTTGAAGCAACAAAGATGCTGAATATGAATGATTTGGAAAGAATGAAACAGCTTTCTTCCGCAAGGAAATTGAAGGAACGGGAGGAGACTCCTGCACCTTTTGAAGACCCATATTCAGATATGACCCCTGACGAAAAATCAAAAATGATAATCGCGCTGATGGCTTCCCGTGAGCGTGACGCTGAACGCATCCAACGGGACGAGGCCCGCATAGATGAACTGTTGTCCAAGGTTGATGAACTGTTGTCTTTGCAGAGATCGGCCATTGCAGCTGAAAAACAGCTGGACGATTATAAACAGATGAACATCAATCTGTTGTCTAAAATATCAGCTTTGGAAGAGCGGCTTAAAGTCCGTAATAAGAATCTTTATGATGGTAAGAGCCAAAAGGGAATCCGTAAAAAGAAGCGTGAGGTCGAAGAGGACCATACACGTGACAAGGATGATTTCGACGGCACTCCCCAATCCCTCGGCTCCTGCTTGCCACAATCTGGTGAGGCTCATGCGCAGGAAGAGGATTTTGAATCAAAATCAAAAGAAGCCCGTCTTTATCGTCAAGGACTTTCTTATCGGACTATGAGCGCTGACAATACGGTTTGTCATAATAGTGATATCCGCCAACTGCCGGCAGGTTCAAAAATCATCAAACGTTTCCGTAAATATGCCTATGAACAGGTAAGCAAGCTTGTCGAGCATGATTACGAGGTTATCCGCTATAAGACTTCGGACGGGAAAATTCATGAAGGCTATTTCCCTTTCAGTGGGCAGCCTGAAATCATTGACGTGGTTCCTGGAACGCACGCTTCCGGTTCTTTTCTGGCTTATCTTGCTTTCAACAAATATGTTCTGGATACCCCTCTTTATCGTGAAATGTACAGATTATCAGGTGAATCAATGCGTTTGAGCCGTATGAGTCTGACCAATTGGTTGGAGAAAGGCTCTACCCATTTCTGCGGTTTGATTGCTTATCTTAAGAATACTTGTTTGGAAAAGGATTCCATCGTGAACTGTGATGAGACCTGGTGCCGGGTAAAGCGTAAAGGCTGCTATAAGAAGAAATACATCTGGTGTCTGGTCAACAAACTGTCAAAAGTGGTTATCTATTGCTACGAGGATGGTTCCAGAGGACGTGATGCCTTGAAGCATATCTTGGGTGACAGCCAGGTGAAAGCTCTTCAGTCAGATGGCTACAATGTCTATCTGTATTTGGATGATCATATGGTCGATATAGAACATCTTTGTTGCATGGCCCATGCCCGTGCGAAGTTCAAGTATGCGTTGGATCAGGGTAATGATAAGGATGCGGCATTCATATTGGAATTGATCGGTGAGCTTTACAAGCTGGAACGCGAGTATGAAGAAGGGCAGTTGTCCCCCGAGCAGATAAAGCTTTGCCGGAATAACTTAAAGACCAAAGAAGTAATCATAAAGTTACGCAGTAAGCTTGACGTCTTGCTCAGTGACGGTCATCCGCCCCGCGGAGAGTTGATGGAGAAGGCAATAAATTATATGAATACTTTTTGGACTCAGCTGTTCGCCTACTTGAATGACGGCTCTTATTCCATCGACAATTCCATTGCCGAACGTTTTATCCGTCCCTTGGCCGGTGAGCGAAAGAACTCGTTATTCTTCGGAAGTGACAGGATGGCACACGTTTCAGCGGTATATCATACCATCATCTCAACCTGTAAGATGCAGGGTGTGTCTGTGCTTGATTATTTCAAGAGATTTTTCAGCGAAATTGTTAAAGGACGTAGGGATTATGAACATTTGTTACCCTTGACAATCGGACTGGAGTAATAACAAATATTAAAAATCAGTATCTTTTTTGACGTTATTTATGAGGGAACCGCCTTGTGGCGGCTTTCCTTGGGGTACACGTCAAAATTGGACGCTAACCGATATACACATTGTTGATATGGAAATATTTTATTTCGGAAATACACGGTATATCATAATTGAACAAACATACATTGGCAAGTGTCAAGCGAGATGCAGCAGATCGAATCTGCCACTTGCCCCGAAATCATATCTATATGCACGTAACAATTGAAGAACTACACAATTATACTTTGATACAATGAGAACTCGTCATTGCATCAATAATTAATCTTTATAAATGCCAGATAATTCAGAAAATAACAAACGAATAGCTAAAAACACCATTGCCTTGTACTTCCGCACATTCATCACGATGATTGTGGGATTGTACACAGGACGTGTGATGCTTCAGGCTTTGGGTGTTGACAACTATGGCATCAACAATGTGGTTGGTGGCATAGTCGCAATGTCTTCACTCATTACAGCCACAATGTCCCAGGCAATCTCACGCTACATCACATACGCATTGGGTAAAGGCGACAGAGAACAGCTGAAATCCATGTTCTCAACGGCCGTAAACGCTCAGATTGTGATGTCTGTTATTGCTGTAATCGTATTGGAGATCTTTGGCTTATGGTTTCTCAATAGTGGGGCTCAAATACCCGAAGGTCGAGAGACTGCCGCCTTGTGGGTATTCCAATGCTCTCTCATTTGCCTTGTTATTAGTCTTGTTAGCTCATCATACAATTCGCTTATTATCGCTCATGAGAAGATGAGCATTTATGCTTATGTGAGTATTGCCGATGCAATATTTAAGCTTGCAATTTGTTATGCTATTATGGCATACGATGGCGATAGATTGATATTCTACGCTATCCTTCATTTAGGTGTAGTGTTGACCATCCAAGCCTTTTACGCACTATATTGCGGAAAGAATTTCGAAGAGGCAAAGTATAGTCCAAGAATCTTTGACAAGCACCTTCTGAAAGAACTCACCGTATTTAGCGGATGGAATCTTCTAAACAATGGCGCATACACATTTGCAACACAGGGAGTAAACATGCTCGTAAATGCATTCTTTGGAGTCGCTTTCAATGCGGCCAGAGGTCTTGCCATACAGGTTAATACCGCAGTCCAAAGTTTCGTAAATAATTTCACAGTCGCTTTCTCTCCGCAGATTACAAAGACTTATGCGGCAGGAGAGACATCATACGCAGTACATCTAAGTAATCGAGGGACAAAATTTGCATGGTTGATGATGTTTGTTTTTATTGTCCCAGTATGTTGTGAAGCTGATACTCTTTTGAAACTATGGTTAGGAGAAGTTCCTGAATGGTCGGCCTTGTTCCTTCGTTTTGCCATGTTTGAATCTTTGGCATCTTCATCTGGTTCCAATCTGTATAGATTAATTCAAGCAGATGGTCGTATTACTAAATATACAATACATGCCGCGATAACAGCAGGTGTGATATTTCCGCTTACCTGGATATTTTACATCTTTGGTGCGCCAGTGTGGTCAGCATATTTGATATTTATCGTTGACTTCGTAGTGCTTAATATCGTTCGTATATACGATATCAAAAAGCTCATGACTTTCTCAGTAAGTGTATTCATGAAAGAAGCCGTCTATCCTTGCCTCATAGTATCTTTTCTCTCGTTTGTATTGCCGCTATTCATATGTTACATTTTCGAGCCGAGCATCTTCAGATTTTTCATCAACGTTCCAGTGGCCATATTATGGACATTCTTATGCTGCATTACATTTGGCCTTTCAAAGAGTGAACGTCAATTCTTCCTTGATAGATTATTGATGAAACTAAAGAAAAAGAAATGATAAGAATTGTAGATAAAGCTAATTGCTGTGGCTGTATGGCTTGTGAACAGAAATGTCCCAAGAAATGCATTAAGATGGTATCAGATGTAGAGGGTTTTCTATATCCTCAAGTAGATGCCGATAAATGTATAGATTGTGGTCTTTGTAATAAAGTCTGCCCAATAATCAATGAAAATGAGCCTTTGAAGACTCCCGATCCTTATATATACCAAACTCCAGATGCAAATACTTTGCAGAACAGTTCATCTGGAGGTGCATTTACAGAGATCGCTAAAAAAATAATAAGTAGAGGGGGTGTTGTATTTGGCGCCAAGTTCGATGATCAATGGAATGTAGTACATGATTATGCACAAACAAATGAAGAACTAGTTGCATTTCAGGGAAGCAAATATGTTCAAAGCTATATTGGTGAATCATATAAAAATGTCGAACGATTCTTGAGAGAAGGTAAGTTGGTTTTGTTTTCGGGAACACCTTGCCAAGTCCAAGCATTAAAACTTTTTTTGCGTAAAGAGTATGATAATCTCGTGACTCTTGATGTTGTTTGTCATGGAGTGCCGAGTCCAATGATATGGAGGGATTATCTTGCATATATTAACCCTAAGAATAAGAAAATCACTCATATTAACCTTCGTGATAAAAAGAGAGGATGGGCAAGATATAGTTATTTAATTGAAGCTGGAAATGAAGTGTTGTATGATGATTATGCAGCTAATTCCGAATATTTAAGAGGATTCATAGACCATCTTTATCTACGACCATCATGTCATTCATGCCCTGCAAAAAAGGGAAAATCCAATAGTGACATTACTTTAGCAGATTGCTGGGGTGTTGATAAAGTTCATCCAGGGATGAATAATAACACAGGACTTTCTGCAATCATGCTTAATTCAATAAAAGCAAAAACTCTTTGTAAAGAAATTGTTTCGGATTCGACTACTTTACCCCATGATGTATTTCTGAGCGAAAATCCATCATATCACAGTAGTGCTGTTTTGCCAAAATGGAGAGAGACATTTTGGCAGCATTATCCAGAGCGATCAATTAAAGCAATCAGTTATATCAACAAATTGAAGCAACCATCGCTAATAAAACGGTTGTTATTAAAGGTAAGAAAAATAGTAAAATGAAAATAGGGATACTAACTCACCCTTTAAAGTCTAATTACGGTGGAATACTTCAGTGTTATGCACTCAATAAATATCTCAACAAACTTGGACATGAGACCATCGTTATACAAAGATTTTATAATAGAGATTTGTTCTTGAAGAGGTGGATAAGAGCTTCATTAAAAGCTGTTCACCACCCTCGATATTACAAACCAGACCAAATAGATAAAACTGCTAAGATTCGTCTATTTGTTGATAAACAATTTAAGCAGACAAAAGTAATAGATACCCCTAGCAAAGTTTTGAGAGTTTGTAACGATTATCATCTCGACGCGGTTATTGTTGGTAGCGATCAAGTGTGGCGTGCAGATTATGCAATGAAATTCGGATATAATTACTTTCTTGATTTTGTATCAGGTAATGTTATTAAAGCATCTTATGCTGCATCTTTTGGCTTGAGTGACTGGCATTATACAGAAGAACAAACAAATCGCATAAAATCTTTATTGTCAAGGTTCAAAGCAATTTCGGTACGCGAGGACGAAGGAGTGACTCTTATCAAAGATAATATAGGAATAGATGCAGAACATCTTGTAGATCCAACATTGTTGCTTACTCCAGAAGACTATAAGCCTATTGTAGCTGAACGTCAAGAGAATGAACATTATGTCTTTGTGTATTGGTTAGGTGACAAATCTGTTATTTTGTCCACTATTGAGGAATACAAACAAAAGGGTATAAAAGTGATAGATATAAACCTCCGAGACAACAAGGAGCAACCTTCTATTGAAAGATGGCTGTCATATATAAAATATGCAGACACAGTTATCACAGATTCATTTCATGGTTGCGTTTTTTCAATAATTTTTAACGTACCGTTTATAATACATTCTAATGATTCTGGCGGGAACAGGAGACTTTTATCCCTTTTCAATCAGTTAGGTATTATTGAAAAAATAACTAATCCTAAAGCAAATATTGAATATGATATGGTCAATACAATCATTACAAAATTGCAAAGAAACTCATACTCGTATTTAATTAAAGTACTTTCGTGATGACAATAACTTTCTTTTCTAATTTTTTAAACGATCACCAGTTACCTCTTTGCCTGTCTTTACAAAGGCTTATTGGAGATAATAATTTCCGTTTTGTAGCTCATGAGGAAATAGCACCTGAGCGAATTCGGATGGGGTTCAAAGATATGAATAGCATCTACCCCTTTGTAGTGAAAGCATACGAAAATCAGGCACTGTTTGAAGAAGCACAAAGGTTGATGTTGTCTAGTGATGTTGTTATCATCGGTTCTTCGCATAATATGCCTACTGATCAGAGGTTAAAAGAAGGAAAATTAACATTCAGATATAACGAAAGAGGTGATTTGTATTGGTTTGATCCTAGAGTACAACATAGTGCTTATTTACAATGGGGAAAACATAGAAATCACAACCTATATGAACTCTGTGCTAGCGCATATACTGCAAGAGACATTTCGCTATTTGGATTCCCTAAATCAAAATGTTTCAAATGGGGGTATTTTCCTATAGTGAAACGTTATGAAGATATAGACGACTTGATCAGAAAAAAGGACGTTTCTAAACAACAGGTAGATGTTACCATGCTCTGGGCAGGGCGTCTCATAGATTGGAAACATCCGGAGATGTCAGTTAAATTGGCTAAGCGGCTCAAAGCAGAAGGTGTCAAATTTAGATTAGATATCATCGGTATAGGTTCAGAAGCGCCCCAAATAAAATCTCTTATACAAAAGTACAATCTTGCAGATTGCGTGAACATGTTAGGAGCTATGCCTCCAGAGGAAGTACGCAAACACATGGAAGATACTGAAATATTCTTATTCACTTCGGATAAGAACGAAGGATGGGGGGCGGTACTAAATGAGGCAATGAATAGTGCGTGTGCAGTTGTTGCGAATAATGAAATCGGCTCCGTTCCTTTTTTGCTGAAACATGGATACAATGGAATGGTTTTCAATAAAGGTAATTTCAATTCCTTTTATCAGATGGTCAAGATTCTAGCAACTGACAATGCTGAAAAAAAACGACTTGGTAAGAATGCATATCTGACACTGACCGACACTTGGAATTCAGAGCATGCTGCTACGAGTTTAATAGAATTAATACATAGTATAAACAATGGGACTAGGTGTTTTATCGAAGAAGGTCCATGTAGTCCTGTAAAAATTTAACATATGAAAATAATGTGGGTTATGGCAAGACCAGTATCAGGTACTTGCGGTACGTCAAACAAAAGCACTAGCGGATCTTGGTTAGATGCTGCTTATGAAAGTTGCAAAGACACAGATGGTGTAGAATTACATATTGTATCCTTGGGCAAGGTCGACCATTTAAAGGAGTTCTCTGAAGGTAAGCATCACTTTTATTTACTCCCAATAGGAAATCCTACAAAATATGATATAAATTCTTCGTCAAACATCCAGGAATGGAATAAATTGAAAGAACTGGTAACACCTGATGTCTTGCAGATATGGGGTACTGAGAAGAGTGTTTATTTGTTGGCTCAAAGAACATTCTCTTCAGTACCATCTGTCGTTTATATTCAGGGTGTGGTAGCTAAAGTGGCTGAAGATTATTGTGGCAATATGTCGTGGCGCGATAAGTGGTGCAATATATCATTACAAGATATATATCGACATACATGGATTGATGCTACTCAAAGAGGATTTGAGAAAATGGCTGAAATCGAGGCAGAAATCCTCCGTAATGCAGATGGCGTAATAGTGGAGAATGATTGGTGCGCCTCACAGATTATGGCGATTAATCCAAACTGCAAGATTTTCCACTCAAAACTTCCTATCAAAAATGATTTCTTCAAAGAAGACTGGGACGTGAACAATATAGAAGATTTTTCGATATTGACCAATGCAGGAGCAGCACCCTTAAAGGGTCATCACGTTTTATTTAAGGCGCTTAGTTATGTGGTAAAAGAATATCCCCAAACACAAGTCTATATTCCAGGTTTTTCACGTATGACAAATAGTTGGAAGGATAAACTCGGACGTAATGGCTATAGTAATTACTTGCGTAAATTAATTAAAAAATATAATCTTGAAGGGCATATTAATTACATAGGTGTGCTTACTTCAGAAGAATTAGCAAAGAAGATCTCTTTGGTTAATGCATTCGTCATGCCATCTTCTGTAGAAAATCATTCTTCATCACTTATAGAAGCTATGATTGTTGGTGCTCCTTGTGTTTCATCGTATGTCGGTGGTGTTAGCAGTGTCGCTTGTCATGGAAAGAATGCATTGCTGTACAATTTTTCAGATGCTCAGTTCTTAGCTGGATGCATTTGCAAAATTTTTGGAAGCAAAGAAACTGCATTATCAATGTCTAACGAAGCAAAGAAAATAAGAGACTCTAGACATGTCGACATCCTTTGCGATTTTATAACCTGCTATCAAGCTTTATTAACAAAGAATGAGACTGTTTAATCATAGAATATCACTTTTTGAGATACTGTTGATCGTCAACTTACTGCATGATATTCCTGCTGTTGGTTTTTATATGCCGGGAGCTATATTCTCTGCAGTTGTTGTATTTACGTTTGTAGCAGGTTTTTTGCAGATCAATAGATTTGGCACATATGTATTTAGCCCATCAATAAAGATGATGGGTGTGTTTATTCTTACATTCATATATATATGTGTTAATCACTCATACTCACCTGCTATTGCATTCTATCAATTTTTGCAATCGCTAGTTTACCCAATAATCGGTTTCTATTTGCTGTCGAAACGTGATATAGGGCTAACCAAGGTTTTCTTCCTTGTTCTTGCTCTTACTTATATCCTTACATCTATTACAACAGCTATCGGGTGTCAGCAATACCCGCTTGCTGCACGTGAACTAACCGGAAACCAAGAAGACTCGATTGCATACGCGCTATACAAAACAAAGAACATTGGTGACTTCCATTTTGTTTACTTCTTAACAATATCAATGCCATTAGTGATTGGGTTAATTAAGCATGGGTATATTAAAAAATATATTGGTTATGTAATAGTCGCTTTATTCCTTGCGACAATTTACTATTCCGCTTATACAACTGCCTTATTGCTATCCGTAATGTCTGCAGCCTTGTTGTTTATCGGCAAAGATCTTAACTCTGGTAATACTAATAGAATAGTAACACTTTTTGTTGTATTTGCTATATTGGGCAGCTCTTTATTGCCAGCACTACTTGATTTGTTATCATCTCTGGCGGGAACTGATGACGTATCCTCTCGATTAGCAGATATCAACTCCTATATGAATAATCAGGACATTGATGAGGATGGAGATATGTCTATCCGATTGGATAAGTTCTCTAAATCTTTCAATGCATTCCTTAACAATCCAATAATCGGTTCTTGGGGAAATCCTCATGTTGGAGGTCATTCATACTTTTTGGATACAATGGGAGATTTTGGCTTCATCGGAATAGCTGCACTTGTAATTATGTATCGTAAAATTATCAACACCGTAATTATACCATTCAAAAACTATTCTTGGTATGGTTATATTGCAATGACATTTACATTGAGTATTATGCAAGCTGCCATCAATCCTAACCCTTCTCTTAAAGTACTGATAGTTGCAATTCCTGTTTTCGTGTTACTAATGTTAGAAAAAGATGAAGAGAATTCTTTTAGCACATATAGTTCCATTTGATAAAGTAGGACAATATCATGTGGCTCAGGCTTCACATAATTTCTGTTATAACCTTATCAACTCTGAATGTTTCGATAAGGTTTATAGTATTATACCTCCAAATGTATTTGGAAAAAAGTCCGCCTTTGCCTGTGATAAGTATCATTTGGTTTACTCCATATTGAGGCGATGGAGACTTACTGCAAAGATTGCCACCTTGTTGGAACAGTTATATCTTTTTGCAAGGATCAAACAACCTACAAGCGTTTGGCTATATAATATGAGCACAAATAATGTGTTTTTTGTATGGCTATGCAAAAACTTTAAGAAGTATATAAATATATACACAATTGTTCTCGACTTTACTCCAGGACTGAAAGCAAACGATATTATGTTGAAGTATATCAACTCAAGTGAGGGGTTGATAAAACTATCCAATAGCAACCTGTTTGAAGTCACTAATAGCGCTTGTCTTCCAGGTATAGTACCAAGTGGCGAACCCAAGATCAAGGTTATGCTACCTATAGAGCGAACATTCTTGCTTTCAGGAGTTCTATACGAGCACATATCTTTATTGTCTGTAGTGCTCGAAGTTTTCTCTAAACTACCAGGTTGTAAGCTCATCATAACAGGCTTTGGCACAAACGAGCAACTTATCAAGAAATATACAAGTCAGTATTCAAACATTAAGTATTACGGAAAAGTCGAATACGAAAAATTTGTATCTCTGTTATCTTCAGTTCCTTTCATTTTGAGTACAAGGGATGCAACTTCACCAGAAAATTCATGTAATTTTCCTTCCAAGATACTTGAGGCAATATTGTATAATAGAATAATTGTCTCCACGATAGAATATCCACAAATTAAGGACCTGAAGTATTTTGTTATTAGACAAGATGTAGAAGGTATGGAGGCTGACATTAAGCGTATAGTTAGTAAGGGAGATGCTGAATTGAAGGCATACTGCAATCAAGGCGAACAGGCAAGAGTCTTGTTCAGTTCTGACGTGTGGAAAGACCTAACAAATTAAAATATCTAGGCTTTGGATTTTATTATGATACAAAAGATAAGAGCAGTCAAAAAGAGGCTTATTACATTCTGCATCTGCAAGATGGTTGATCTGCCCTATAATTCTACATGGGAGATTGTTGGCAAACCCATTATTCAAAGGTATAGCAGGATCGCAAGAATTTTAGGTTTACGAAAAAGCGGAACTATATCAATAGGCAACCATTTTGTATGCAAAAACAAAGTTGCATCCAATACTATTGGATTAATTCAGCCTACCATATTTAACGTTGTTTTAGAAGGAAGTGAGATTGTTATTGGAGATAATGTTGGTATCTCTGGGGCTACAATTAATGCTGCCAAGTCGGTTAGGATTGGCAATAATGTTATGATTGGTTCTGGTTGTATCATCACCGATACCGACTCTCACCCAATACGTTGGCAGGATAGACTTGAAAATCCCAATAGTACAGTCTCAAAACCAATAGTGATAGAAGATAATGTTTTTATCGGAGCACGAAGTATAATTCTGAAAGGCGTTACAATTGGATTTGGTTCTGTAGTAGGAGCTGGTTCTGTAGTGTCAAAAGATGTCCCACCAAATGTTATTGTTTGCGGTAATCCAGCCCGAATTGTCAAACACTTAGAATAATATGCATTACCATAAAGTATTTATGACGTCAAGTCCGTCATTCTACAAGAACAATCTGTTTAATGCAATCAATAAGCAGAAGCCAATTTTTGTAATTTATACTGGAGCTGCTTATCATGAGCGCAATGCAGACTTCTATAAAGGTGATTTGAACTTTGATAATATCACGCTTCCTCGAGATCTAAAGGGACAGATTAAAGCTGTTCATAAATTCTTTAAGGAAAACGAATATGACGAAATCGTGTTCGGAGGTTGGGACACAAAGATTGCATGGGTCGCAAATATGCTTTCTCAAAAGAGTAAGAATGCATGTATATTTGAAAGTACAATAAATGAGTCACAATCCTCAGGTGTTAAAGGAGTGTTAAAGAAACTATTCCTGTCGCGTCTTCATAAAGCTTACCCTTCAGGAATGCTACATTCTGAGCTTTTAAGGTCATTAGGCTTTGATGGCGACATTGTAGAATATGGCGGCTGTGGTATTCTTAACTATCAGCCACAACCCGAGTATCAACCAAGAGAAGAAGTTAAGAACTTTATCTTTGTTGGACGTCTCATTGGAGTGAAGAATCTGGAGATGTTGATTTCTGTATTCAATCAAATGCCAGAATTGAATCTTACAATCGTAGGTTTTGGCCCTTTAGAATCAAGACTGAAAGAGATGGCCCGTCACAATGTAAAGTTTACTGGCGCAATTGATAATGCGCAATTGCCAGAATATTATCGTCATGCTGATGCTTTTATTCTTCCAAGCAAAAGTGAGACATGGGGTTTGGTTGTTGAAGAAGCTCTTAATAATGGAACACCTGTGATTGTAAGCGATAGAGTCGGCTGCAATAAAGATCTCGTCTCAGAAGAAACCGGTATTGTGTTTACTTACAATAACGAAGATAGTTTAAAATCTGCCATTGAAAAAATGACGAACATAGATTATTACAATAGACTTCGTAAAGGTGTTTCAAAAATGAATTTTCATAAACGCGCTCAACGCCAAGTAAACGCATTCCTATGAACAAAGAAATAACAAAGCAGCAGTCAGATGCATTCTGGCATATTAAGGCTTTTGCGATTTTCACTGTATTCTTTGCTCACATGCCAGGGCATGAGATGAATGGTACAGATTACATGATAGATGCCTTCGATGCAATAGGTATGTTTGGTGTTCCTCTATTCATGATGCTGTCAGGCTACTTCAATTATTCATCGAAGTTCTCATGGGTGAAGACTTTGAAGAGTCTGTTTATACCACTCCTCATTTGGGGTACGATATGCTATATACTACACATAATCAAAACACCTACTGATTCACCCATTATTGATTGGATTAAGTTTGTTGGAGGCAGTAAAAGCATCTTTTATTTTGTCCCTATGCTTTTTTGTTGCATTGTGCTTTTTCGCTATCTGAATGGCTGGTTGCTTTTAGTAATTGGATTGACGACACAGATGCTGACAACTTACACACACTTTATTCCTTATAATGATATTTGGACTCAAAATCTCAATCCGTTTATCTTTGTCGTCCCGTTTGCGGTTGGCAGATTGATAAGGAGGTTCAATTGTTTAAGCGAGTATAAAGAATGGTGGTTAGTCCTTTCATTCATAGTCTTGGCGCTATTTTTCGTTTTGAAAGGAAAACCTGATTACTACTCACCATTTACAGTTGTTTTTACTAGTTCTCTCTTAATCTTCTTGTATGGCATTTTTATGAGATTCAGCAGAAAGTGGATAAACTATATCGGGAAGATCAGTTTTGTTATATACCTCTGCCATATACAAATAGCTGGTGCTATTCAGGCTGTATGTAAACCTTTATGGGGAAGCTATATAGCCCTTAAAAGTAATTGTTGCATTCGCTATAGTGGTTTTATTCTGTATTGGAATTCAACTCGTTGTTGAAAGAGTTATAAAGAAGCCAGAGTTACTTAAATTGATAGGTTATAGATAAATATGAAAGTTCGTCATTTCTTAAGCCACCTTGATCCTATCTATGGTGGCCCTACATATAGTGTTCCTATCCAGTGCATCAACTGTCAGAAGGAAGGTGCAGAGATGAGTTTCGTTACTTTCGATGATAGTACACCTTGGGAAGGAAGACTGAAAGAAGAAGGTGTTAATGTAATAGAAGTGCCATCACCAAAGAATGCCAATGAAGAAAGGTTTGCTGTACCGTATAAGAATTATCTTAAAAGTTGTACCGACTTGCCGGACATTCTTCATTTCCATGGCATTTGGATGCCAGCGAATAAGGTTGTAGGAGACTTTGGCAAGAAGAACAGTATTCCATACGTTATAAATCCAAGAGGTGATCTTGAAACAGGACGCTTGAATTATAATAAGCTTAAGAAACTGAAGAAACTACTAGTTTGGCATCTATACGGAAAGAAGTTGGCAAATGGTGCGTCATGTCTTCTGGTAACTTCAGAGCAGGAGCGTGATGGAGTTCGTTATTTGGGATGTAAAGCTCCTATTGCAATCATCCCTAATGGCATTGAACTGGATGCGTTCCCAAAAGAGGTTGTTCACAATCATGGAGAGAAGAAGGTGCTTTTGTTCCTCTCTCGTGTGAACCCTATAAAAGGTATTGAGCATCTTATAGAGGCATGGAGTATGCTGCCTGAGCATTTGCGTTCCGAGTGGGAATTGCACATTGCTGGAAATAGCGATCCGAAAGACTACATCCACATTTTGGAACAGAAGGTTAAGTCTATGAATTTGCAAGACAGCATCCACTTTGTCGGTCCTATCAATGGAGAAGCAAAGATGCGCAAGTACCAGGATTCAAATCTTTTCATTTTGCCTACTCTTAACGAGAATTTCGGAAATGTGGTGGCAGAAGCTATGATGTGTGAGTGTCCCGTCATCACTACTACTAATGCCCCTTGGCGGTGTCTTACTGACTACAAGTGTGGTTGGTGGATAGATCTTTCTGTTGGGAATCTCGTAAAGAGTATGATGGAAGCAATGAGCCTTACAGATGATGAACGTCATGAATTGGGTAAGAAGAGCAGGCAATGTATCACAGAGCTATTTGCAGCACCATCAGTAGCAAAGAATACCATGGCTGTATATCGTTGGATACTCGGAGAAGGATCAAAGCCGGAGTTTGTTGAGACAATGGAGTAAAAAATACAAAATTCATTGATTATAAATATAAAAAATAAATAATATGAGTACTGATCTCAAAAGAAGAAATGTGCCTTTTAGTCCTCCTGATATGACAGAGGCCGAGGCAGAGGAGGTAAAGCGAGCTATACTGAGTGGATGGATTACGACTGGTCCTCGCACGAAGAAGTTAGAAAAGTTGATTGCCAACTATGTTGGTGTTAACGAATTAATTGATGAGAAAACTCCAAACTGTGTGTGTCTGAACTCTCAGACGGCATGTGCAGAGATGGCTTTGCGTCTGTTAGGCGTAGGCCCTGGCGATGAGGTAATCGTACCTGCTTATACCTATACTGCAAGTGCAAGCATTGTGGATCATGTGGGCGCTAAGGTTGTGTTCGTGGATATACAGAAGGATTGCCTTGAAATGGACTATGACAGGGTAGAGGCTGCTATCACTCAGAATACGAAGGCCATCATCCCTGTAGATTTGGGAGGTGTGCCTTGCGACTATGACCGCTTGTTTGAGATAGTGAATAAGAAGAAGGCTCTTTTTACTCCTAAGACAGACCTACAGAGAATGATTGGTCGTGTGGCTATCTGCTCTGACTGTGCGCATTCTTTCGGTGGCTACCGCATCAAAGACGGAAAGAAGGTGATGTGTGGCGCTATGGCTGATTTCAGTTCATTCTCGTTCCATGCTGTAAAAAACTTCACTACTGCCGAAGGTGGAGCATTGACTTGGAACCTTCCATTTGGTGAAGAGCTTGCTGAGATTGACTTGGACAGAAATCCGGAGAACACCTTTAGTACCGTTCAAATAATTGAAGGTAATACTTGGAATCAGCGTTTGTATCGCATCACTCAGCTGCTATCGCTCCATGGTCAGAACAAGGATGCTTTGGCAAAAACAAAATTGGGCGCATGGGAATATGATATCGTAGGCCCATGGTTTAAGTGCAACATGACTGATGTTGTAGCAGCTATTGGTTTGATACAGTTCGAGCGTTATCCTGAGATGCTGGAGACTCGCAAGAAGATGATTGCTCGCTATGATGAGGCATTGAGTCCTCTGGGTGTGAAGGGTCTGAAGCACTACACAGATGAATACGCTTCGAGTGGTCACCTGTACATCTGCCGTCTGGAGGGGATGAACCGTGAGCAGGTGAATGGCGTGATTGAGAAGATGGCAGAGAGAGGTGTGGCTACGAACGTACACTACAAACCGCTGCCTATGATGACTGCCTATAAGAAGTTGGGCTTCGACATCAAGGACTTCCCGAATGCCTTTGCCGCTTTCGATAACGAGATTACTCTTCCATTGAATACTAAGATGTCGATGGAGGATCTCGAATATGTGATTAAGTGTATGACTGAAATTCTGAAAGGCTAAAAACTATGTATGTACATTTCTTTAAAAGAGTTATAGATATACTGATAGGACTGGTGGCTTTGCCATTCGTCCTATTGGTGATTATCTGTTGTGCTCCCTTTATCTACTTTACAGATAGAGGCCCGATATTCTACAATGCAAATCGTGCTGGAAAGGACTATAAGCCTTTCAAGATGTTCAAGCTTCGCTCGATGTATGTCAATTCACCTGATCTGAAGAATGCGGATGGTAGCACATACAACTCGGATGATGACCCTCGTGTCACACCTATCGGACGTTTCATGCGCAAGACAAGTCTTGATGAGTTCCCCCAGTTCCTGAATATCCTGAAGGGCGACATCAGCTTCATCGGTCCTCGTCCGAAGCTGTATTGCCCAGAGAAGTATCCTAACGGACTTCCTGAGTTCATGAAGAAGAGCTTCATGGTAAAGCCAGGAGTGACTGGTTATGCTCAGGCATACTATCGCAACTCTATCACCAACGAAGAGAAATTCAAGTGGGACGGATACTATGCAGAGAACGTATCATTTATGATGGATGTGAAGATCATCTTCAAAACCATCAGTAGCGTGCTTCTGCGCAAGAACATCAATACCGCACAAAGCTATAAGAAGTAATGAAAGACATTGTAATATACGGAGATTCCTCATTCTCTGAACGTATGGCATTCTTTGTTACATTCGAGCAACAAGGAAATATTGTAGCCTATACGAATAAGCGAGACTTCATAACGAGGGAGTCAATTAATGGCGTTCCTGTTATTCCTTACGATGAACTTGACAGTCGCATAGACAAGTCGAATGTAGAAGTGCTCATTGCGATAGGCTATACCAAGATGAACTATTATCGTGAGGAGATATACAAAGACCTGAAGAAAAAGGGTTACAAAGTAGCTACGTTTATATCTATGAACTCAATACTCTATACAAATAGCATCGGAGAAGGAACCATCATCCTGCCTGATGTGTATGTAGGTCCAAACGTGAAACTTGGAGTATGTAATTATCTGGCTGCTTCTGTCAAGATCTCGCACGACTCAATAATAGGTGACTATAATTTCCTTTCCACCAATGTTGTGATGGGTGGTTATGCAAATATTGAGAATAGCTGCTTTATTGGATTGAACGCAACAATAAGACATGACATTACACTCGCCTCAAAGACCTTTATTGGTTCAGGAGGTAACTTGTTGTGTAATACAGAGGAGAACTGCATATATGTTGGTAATCCTGCTAAAAAGTTAGACAAGAAATCAACAGACGTTAAAATCTGATTACAATGAAGAAACTTTTGGTATTGGCGGCTGGAATCCTTCAGGTGCCAATTATAAAACGTGCCCGTGAGATGGGCTACTATGTGATAGCAGCCGACGGCAATCCTAATGCAGTGGGGTTGCAGTATGCCAACAAGCAAATATGTGCCAATATCACCGACGAAGAGGAGATGGTGGCAATCGCAAAGCAGGAGCAGATAGATGGTGTGATACACCCTTGTTCGGAGGTAAGCATGAACGTGATGGGAAGAATCCATGATGAGCTGAATCTCTCAGGTGTGTCGCGCAAACAAGCTGTGGTAGCAACAAACAAGCACCTGATGCGTGAGGCCTTCAAGAAAGGTGATGCCCCCAGTCCATTGTCTATTTTGGCTAAATCGGCAGAGGACGCTTGGGAGCATTTCTGTAATGATTTCCATACAAATGCCATACTGAAACCATCACGCAATTCAGGTTCTCGTGGTATTGCCAAAGTTGGGTGCGGAATTTCCAAAGAAGGATTCATCAGCCTTTATGATATAGCTCTTGAAGAGAGCCGTGATAACTCTGTATTGATTGAGCAGTTTATTGAAGGACCGGAATTCTCCGTGGAGATTATAGTTTGGGAAGGTAAGGTAAATGTGCTAACTGTTACTGACAAGAAGACAACAGAGGCTCCTCACTTCGTGGAGTTGGGACACAACCAACCATCGTGCTTCCCTGAAGAAACAGTAGCATTGATAAAGGATGCAGCTGTAAGAGGCGTGAAGGCTCTTGGTGTTGATAAGTGCGCTTGTCATGCTGAGGTTAAAGTTCAGGATGGCAAGGCTTATCTGATGGAGATTGGAGCTCGAATGGGTGGTGACTTCATCAGTACTGTTTTGACACGATTGAGTACAGGTATTGATATGGTGGCAGCTGCTATTGATTGTGCACTGAACATCAAGCCGGATCTTACTCCTAAGACTGCACCTCAGGGAGTGTGTATCCGATATTTCTGCCCTAAGCCTGGAAAGTTGGTGAGCATCTCGAATACGGATGTGCTCAATGATTCTCGCGTTCATGAGTGGGAAATCTATCATCAGGTTGGCGATGAAATTCCTGAGGTAACCAGCTCTCTTTGTCGAAGCGGTCATGTTATAGTGACGGAAGATACTCCTCAGAAGGCTATTGCATACGCTGAGTGTTTATTGAACGAAGTGAAAATGGAGACTGAATAATGAAGGTTCTACAACTTACTGGATATTTTTTGCCAGAAAAAGCAGCAAGTATCTATTTGACAGAGAATCGTCTGGAGGCATTTGCAGAAGCTGGCTTTGATACAGTGATTTGGGCCTCACGTCCAACTCGTGGACTGTCGGACGAAGAGTACAATGAGTATAAAAACAAGAAGTTGGAGAAGATGTATGGTGGTAAACTGACCGTACATCGCTTTGCCATGTATAGAGAGGGAAGGAATCCATTGCTTCGAGCTTTGCGCTATTCACTGAACTGGATTATTCAGTTGTGGAAAGGCTTGAGAGAGAAGGATGTGGATGTGATCTATCTGGCTTCGACTCCACCTATTCAGGGTATGCTGGGAGCATTCATCAAGAAGTTCCGTGGCATTCCGTTCGTGTATAACCTTCAGGATATCTTCCCAGATTCGCTCTTCAATAATGGTTTGGCGAATAAGGGTGGATTGCTTTGGAAGATTGGTCGCGTGATAGAGAACTTCACATACAAACATGCCGACAAGATCATCGTGATCTCGGAGGACTTCAAGAAGAACATCATGGCGAAGGGTGTTCCTGAAGAAAAGATCGTGGTGGTCTATAACTGGGTTGATCAGAATGCAGTGGTGGATGTGCCTCGTGAGGAGAACAAGCTCTTCGATAAGTACGGACTGGATAGAAATAAGTTCTATGTGACCTACAACGGTAACATAGGTCTTTCGCAAAACATGGATATGCTGCTGGAGGTGGCGAAGGCGCTGGAGGCTAACGATGACATTCATTTCGTTCTAGTGGGCGAAGGTGCGTATAAGGCAGAGGTGGAGAGAATTGTGACAGAACGACACATCAGCAACGTGCATCTGTTGCCTTTCCAACCATACGAGGATATCAGTCATGTGTTCTCATTAGGTGATGTTTCGCTCGTTATCTCGAAGCCAGGAACAGGTGCTGCCAGTGTGCCTTCGAAGACATGGAGCATCATGAGCGCGAGCCGTCCGGTATTGGCGAACTTTGACGAGAACGAACTGAAGGATATTGTGGAGAAGAACCGTTGCGGTATCTTCACCAAGGCTAGCGATAAGGCAGCATTCACAGATGCTATCGTGAAGTTGTATAGAGACCGAGAACTCTGTAAGGAATACGGAAAGAACGGACGTAAATTCGTGATGGATAACCTTACACGCGAAATTGGGACATCAAAATATGTGGATGTTATAAAGAACGTCTGCAGAAAGTAATTGATAACGAATGACGGATAAGGAGAAACTTTTTTTCGAATTAATACGAGTGGCTATCGGTTCGCAAGATAGCCTTTCGCAATTGCCATCCAATAAGGAATGGAAGGCTCTCTACGACATGGCAATGAAACAGAGTCTTGTCGGAGTGTGTTTTGCTGCATTGCAACGACTCGGAGCAGATGCGGATGAGGGCTTTACTCGAATCGGCATGAGTGAGATGCTGTACCTGACTTGGATGGGCGTGACAGCTAAGATTCAGCAGAAAAATGATATTGTAAACCGGCAGTGTGTCGAGCTACAGAAAAGATTATCACAAGAGGAATTGCAATCGTGTATTCTAAAAGGTCAAAGTGCTGCAGCCCTATACGGGAATGAATTATCAAGGCTTCGCCAATCTGGTGATATTGATGCATGGGTGAATGCTTCGCGTAAAGACATTATAAAGTATGTCCAGAATATTGCTCCAACAGCAAATGTCAGGGAGCATCACATGGAGCTTGAGGCATTCGAAGAGACCGAAGTCGAGATTCATTTCTGGCCTGCCGTGATTCGCCATTTCTTGAAAAATAGGAAGTTACAGAAGTGGTTTGACGGAAAACGGAATGAAGTTTTTAGTAACCATATAAACTTGCATGGTTCTTCTGTTCTCACAATTTGCGCCCCAACACCTGAGTTTCATGCGATTCAGCAGATGGCTCACATGTACCACCATCTTTTTGATAGTGGCATAGGCTTGAGGCAGGTGATGGATTACTATTTTGTGCTAAAAGCTTTATCTGCCACTCCTGAGAAACGCAAAACTTTGGCTGCAGATATTAAGCATATTGGTATGGGCAGATTCGCATCTGCCATGATGTATGCCTTGCATGTTACAATGGGGCTAGATGAAGAAATGATGATATTGGCTCCTAACAAGAAGGATGGTGAGTTCCTGTTAGGAGAGATTATGCGAGGTGGAAACTTCGGTAAGTATGATAATAAGAAAACTCGCAACACGAGCAATTACTTCAGTAGTTTCTATGGCAGCATCTTCCGCAACCTCCGTTATCTCCGTTTCAACCCCTTCGATTGGTTCTGGAGTCCACTATGGCGATTATATTACTTCGGATGGAGAAAGATAAATGGGTATCATTAACTCACTGAAAAATATATAACAAACTTAACTATGGAAAAAATAATGAAGACAATTAAATCATTTTTTAAAGCAGCGTGGAAATTCATTTCATACCTGTTGTGGCCACAAAGGACGGACAAAACAAGATATGACAATTGAAAAAGGAAGTACAAGGTCTCACATTACTATCTCCAATCGCAAAATAAAGCAATAATTAAATTCTTTCATCATATCCCAATTATCATACAAAGTAATTTTTCCGAATTAGAACAAATAATGGAATTGAGTAATAAACTTTGTTAGACGGAAAACGAATGAAATCAAGTAATAATACACATCTCTACATCATTGGTAATGGATTTGATCGCTACCATGGTGCAGAATCGGGATACAAGAGCTTTAGGCGATACCTTTATAGACGTAATCCTTTGATTGTGGGTTATTTTGACCTATACTTCGGACCTCGTTCGTTGGATAGAAGTTTCTCTACGCCGGTTGGATGGTGGTGGTGCTTGCAGCCTTTTGAATATCGTCATGACGAATATGGCTTGAGATATCCTATCGCTACGTGGGCAAAGAGTAATCTATGGTGCGATTTTGAGAGGTACATGGGAGAACTTAACAGGGAGAAAGTGTTTGACCTTCTCGATATGAGTTTACCTAGGATAGACGAAGATGACGAGAACTTCAGTTATGCAGATTTTTTTGTACCTCTAGATGAGATTAAAGACATGGTGGAATTGTGTACGACTCAGATGCGCTATAATTTCCATAAATGGGTAAACACGTTGCATTATCAGAAAGGCTTCAAAAGCAGGATGCTTAACCTTGATAGAGATGCATTATTTCTAAATTTTAACTACACGACCTTTTTGGAATCTGAATATGGTGTCCCCCAAAACAATATCTGTTATATACATGGAAGCAGAAAGGATCCGCTTGGGTCGCTTGTGTTAGGTCATCACTCTGATGACGAGGTGGCTTTTGAACGTTGGATTCATAAGAATAAGAATCGCAAGCGTTACAGACCTGTACAAAAAGATGCCAAGGGGCGGTATTTCAAGAATGACAAGCTGGTATATTTGGCGTATTTCCTTGAGGACGAAAGTGAAGGGAATTGGCGTTTGCCAATAAGGTATTATGCTGCGGATCTTGCTCGTCAGTATTTCGAAGGCTATTATTCTGATACGGAGAAAAAGACAGCATGCATAATCGAAAGGCATAGCAGCTTTTTTCATTCTCTTTCGGATATAGATAAAATTACGATTATAGGTCATTCTCTGGCTGATGTAGATATGGATTATTTCTATGAAGTGAAAAAGTGGACTCGACCAGATGCAAGATGGACAGTCAGTTATCATACTGATGTTGATTTAAAAAGAATAAAAGCCTTTGCGCGTAAACTAAATATTGAACAAGACCATATTTCGTATATGGCGTTATGAACTATCTTCGGATAGAGTTTCACACATAGGAACGATTTGTTCCGCTTGTTAACCGTAAGGTTCGTAAGCACTCACTGTATGGCTCTTGTCCCAACCTCTAATCTCTTTTACCTTTGTGTCGAACTTAAAAATCGACAACAATGAATATGAGTGAATTTTACAGTGAGTTTCTATTCCGTTATCAAACGGATGCTGCGCCTCGGCATATTTCTATCAATGCGTATTGTATCTCTGAGGGTATTGAATATCGTAACTTCATCAAATGGTATCGTGAGAATAAGAAACGTCTTCGTGAATCAGAAATGGACGAGATTCGTTTAAGTCCTCTTACCATTACCGGTGTTCCCAGACCTGAACATTCTTCTGCTGAAGCTGTCACTTCGATCCCTGTTTGTGAGCAGGCTAATGTGGTTTCTTTCCATCTGAAGTTAAGCAATGGTATTGAGATAAATAAAGAGAATACTAACCTTGAGGGTCTTGCACGTCTTCTTCAAAGTTTGAGTACGTTATGTTAGGATTAAAATCTCACATGAATTTCTACCTGTGCCATGGTTCGGTAGATATGCGTAAAGGTATTGTTAGCCTTTCAGAGTTGGTTCGTCGTACAATGAATGCTTCTCCTGAGAATGGTGATGTTTTTATTTTCCTTGGTAAAGATCGCCGTAATTTGAAGATCCTTCGTCATGAATCTAATGGTTATGTTCTTTATTGGAAAAAATTGGATCGTGAGCGTTTTCTCCTTCCGGTGTTCAACACCGATACTGATCGTTATGAGATTAGTTGGGATAAGCTCGTTGTCCTGCTCCAAGGCACTGTCCGTAAAGAACTTCTCGTATAGTAGTACGGGGTTGTGAAATATCAGATTGTATAGATACAACTATTTGTATATCAATTAATTAATCAGCAAAAAGGCTTGTGTATTCCAGCTTTATTTAGTATCTTTGAAGTATGCAAGAGCAAGATACTATTAACATATTAATCTCCCAAATACTGTCGAAAGATGACGAACTAGTTTGTCTTCGTCAAGACAACGCTCGCATTCGTGAAGAACAGCGTGAGGGTAATCGGCAGATTTTAGAAAAGTTGGATAAAACCCTTGATGAACTTAAAAGTATGCGTAGAGATAACAAACATCTTGCTAACCAGCTTTCCAAAGCTCTGGAAGATAAAGTTCAGGCTGAGAAGCAGTCTGAACTTCTTTCCAGTGCTTTGGAGGAGTTGAAAAATCTCCGCGCTTCTGAGCTCTTTGAGCTAGAAAAACAAAAACGTCAGTTATACGGTCGTAAGTCTGAGAAATCTTCTACCTTGCTCCAAAGTACCGATAAAGACCTGAAAAATGATAAGGATGATTTTGATGGGAGTAAACCTACTAGTAATGAATCATCCACTACTGTAGCATCTGATATGAATATTGACCTGTCTTCCTCCGCTCGTTCTACTTCCAAGCCTTGTCGTTCGGATTATAGCAAGCGCTCTACTCGTGTGGATAACGTGGTTATGCACTATTGCGATGAAAGTAGCATTCCTTCGGATGCTCGTAAGATTGATATTCGTCATTGGATTCTTTATAAGCTAGATTGGAGTGTGACCAAACATGTTTTTGAGTTGTTACGCGTGATAGATCAGGAAGGTACTATTTCTAATTACTACGAACCGACTGATACCGATGATTCTCTACGTCCTTTTGACAATGTCCTTCCGGGTTATCATGTGGATTTGGATATGATTGCTCAGATTCTGGTGGACAAGTATCAATATAGCATGTCTCTTGAACGTGTGGTCGATCGCTTTAAAGATGTAGATGCTGAATTTTCTCCTTCTACTGTATTGAACTGGGTACACAGACATATTCAGGAATTGGATAAACTGGATGCTCCTCTGCGTAGTGTTCTGCTGAGTGAGGGTAGTTTCTTGTTTTGTGATGAAACGACCGAATTGGTCAAGGTCTTGAATAAAGTCACCGGCAAGTTTGAGTATCGCAAGAAATATATTTGGGGTATCAAGAATCCGGGATTGAAGGTTGCTTATTACTTGTATGATCGAGGTAGTCGTAGTATGGAAGTCGCTCAGCAATTTTTCAAGAACTTCTTCGGTAGCATTACTACCGATGGTTATAATGTCTACAAGTTGTTTGACCGGCATCGAAAAGGAGTCACCCGGTATGGTTGTATGGCTCATGTGAGGCGTAAATTTGTGGATGCCTTGCACACGGATTCCCGTTCGGCCAAAGTGATTCAACTTATCTCGGAACTTTATTGGGTAGAATCGGATTGCCGGATTCATTTTCTTTCAGAGTCGGAACGTGCTTCAGAGAGGCAGCAGCGATCTATACCTATTTTATCTGAGCTGTGGCAACTTCTTAAACCGGTGTTTGATGAAACGAAAGATTTTGCAGCTACTCTTTTTATCAAAGCAGTTCGTTATGCGGTTAACGAATGGGAAGCTGTGTGTCGTTACGTGAACAATGGCCAGGCTGAGATTGATAACAACACCGCCGAACGGTTGATGAAGCCTATTTGTCTGGGGAGAAAGATTTATTTGTTCTGCGGTTCGGAACAAGCTGCTAAAAATACGTCTTTGATTTACTCAATTATAGAAAGCTGCAAGATGAACGGGCTCCGTCCTGTTAAATATATTGCGGATGTTTTACGAAAATTAATATCCGGTGATACGGATTATGTGGCACTTCTGCCAATGAATATTGCAAAGTAACTTAATTATTAATCAAAAATACAACTCAATGTGGGCTACAATACCTTTGTGGGTATTATAGCCGTACAATGAGTGCTTACTTAATTAACTGAATTTATCCCGTTAGCGTCCAAAAATGCCGTATAGTATAACCGATATAAAATCCAGATCTTTGCTTTCGTTAAATCAAAATCCAAGTTTATGTATAGTTACAATGATTTTGAG
>ENA-OPSF01000832-OPSF01000832.1-human-gut-metagenome-genome-assembly--contig:-NODE-832-length-26492-cov-5.061505_pt1 | contig 26492 bp, 25 predicted proteins | sample MGYA00241452_ERZ501896 | MGnify/ENA primary metagenome ERZ501896 (study PRJEB25962, sample SAMEA2042111) | human gut metagenome | biome: human gut; feature: human-associated habitat; material: faeces... | reverse complement strand
CCGACAGATAGATGAGGACGTTTTTTCTTGATCGGCATGATGACAAAATCAAGACCTCCCGAAGAAGAGCCCCGCATATAGAACATAACCATCCCGGCTCCCATCAGCGCTCCGGAACAAAGCGCAGCCATCATCCTCTGTCCTTCATACATCGGAAACACCGGAAAAACGACATCAAGAAAAAATGTTGTGATCACCATTGATTTCGCCGTTTTCAAAAGAAAACGTTTCCCCAGTGTACGATAACTGATCACGATAAGGGGCAGATTTATAAAAAGAGTAAGTGTTCCGACCGGAATCCCGAAAACATGATTCAGCAATAGAGATATTCCCGTAATTCCGCCGGGAGCAAAATCGGCGTTTTCCGCAAACGTATATCCCCCTGCCGCAAACAATACCGCCCCCGCAATATCATAAAATAAATCGCCCCACAATAATTTTGCAGTTTTCCATTTCATTTCCTTTGTTTTTTTCCACATAAAAACCTCTGTATGCCATACTTATTCACAATGCTTAGTTACACTGTATTCAGTATATGCAAAACAGAGGTTTCTAATCATGCGCTTTTTCTGCGTTCCGAGCTTCTTCCCGCGCATACATTTTCAAATTCACGAAGCTTTTGCTCAGCTTCGGGATTCAGATATTTCGGTACTGCAATCTGGACTGTTACGTATTGATCGCCTCTCACTTCCGGATTTTTCATCGAGACGATTCCTTTTCCTTTCAGGCGGATCTTCGTCCCCGACTGCGTTCCCTTTGCGATCTTACATAAAACATCCCCGTACAGCGTCTGCACTTTCGTTTCTCCGCCAAACACTGCCGTCGCATACGGAACAAAAACTGTCGTATAAACATCGCTGCCTTTCCGTTCGTAGCCTGCTTTTACTCCCACATTTACTTTTAAAAACAGATCTCCGTTCTCTCCGCCGTTCACCCCTGGCATTCCTTTTCCGCGCAGACGGATACTCTTACCCGTATCAATCCCCGCAGGAATATGAACCTGCAAACTCTTAGAAACGCCCTGACTATTCGGATCTTTAAAGGTAAACGTTTTATCACATCCAAAGACAGCTTCCTCAAAAGTTACCGCTATCTCCGCGTGCAGGTCTTCTCCTTTTGCATCCCTCTGCCGCTCATATCCGCGAAATCCATGAAATCCGCGAAAATCCTCTTCCCCTTTGCTTCCATGCATTCCGCGGCCGAAAATATCTCCAAACATATCTCCGAACATATCATCCATATTTCCGCTTTCAAAATGGTACTCCTGATATCCGCCGTTTCCGTTCGTATAAGCTCTGTGATAAGAACCTCCCGAAAACGGATTGCCTGATGTATCTTTGCCAAACGGATCAGCCGATGCTCCCTGATCAAATGCCGCATGGCCAAACTGATCGTACATCTTTTTCTTCTCCGGGTCGCTCAGTACCGTATACGCCTCCGTCACTTCTTTAAACTTCTTCTCCGCCTCTGCATCTCCCGGATTCATATCCGGATGATACTTTTTGGCCAGGGTTCTGTATGCTTTTTTGAGTGTCGCATCGTCCGCATCTTTCGGGACGCCTAAGACCTCATAGTAATCTCTCTTACTCTCTGCCATTTCAGCTCTTCCTTCCCAAAATCCGCCGGTACATTTGACCGCATCCGGCAGAGTTTCTATCGTATCTATTTATCTTCCCACAACGTAACTGTTCAGTACCTTCACAGTCACGCGCAAAAATCCATTAAAAATTGCCTACGGCAATGGGATTTTTGCCTGCTGCTCCATGTTTTCGTACGGTCTGTGCAGTAAATGCGCAGACCTACTGAACAGTTATAAAGTTACTATAAATTGAACGATTTAATAAGGAGGACAAAGATGGAACAGGAACTGCTGAAGAATAATTTTGAACGTCACGGATTTAAAACGAGTTTCTTTGATACAAAGGAGGCTGCGTTGGACTATCTGAAAGATCAGATTTCCGGGAAAAAAGTTGCGATAGGCGGAAGCGTGACGGCACAGGAGATGGGACTTTATGAAGCACTTTCCGAGAAAAATGAGGTGATCTGGCACTGGAAAAAGGCAGGGCGCGAGACGCTTATGGAAGCGAGAAGTGCCGAGGTGTACATAACCAGCGCCAATGGTGTTTCCAAAACCGGAGAACTGGTCAATATCGATGGAACCGGAAATCGCGTGTCGCAGACCTTATTCGGACCGGAAAAAGTATATTTTGTCATTGGAACCAATAAAGTCTGTCCGGATTTGACATCTGCGATGGAACGTGCAAAACAGATCGCAGCACCGAAGAACGCAGCCCGTCTGCAGGTCCAGACCCCGTGTGCGAAAACGGGCGTCTGCGTAGACTGCAACAGCCCGGCACGGATTTGCCATTCGATCGTGATCCTGGAGCGTCCGAGCAATGGGATGGAAGTAGAGGTTGTGTTTGTGGATGAGGAGATGGGTTATTAGGAGCGGAATATAGTTACTGGTCACGGGTATGAACAGTACCGATTACAGAAAAATTTGATGGAAAAATAAGGATTTCGTTATATCTTTTTTGGACGGATTTGGTATAATCAAGAAGAACGAAGGCAGATTTGAACGAAAATATACAAAATCTACAGATACGTATGGGGGACGTATGGGGAAAGATGAAAGGAGAACAGGTAAACCATGAATATATTATTTTTTCTGACACCGAAAAGTGAAGTCATTTATGTGAATGAGGAGGACACGGTTGGGCAGGCAATGGATACGATGGAAAAGTACAAGTATTCTGCGGTGCCGATCATCACGAAGGCAGGGCGTTACGCAGGAACATTAACCGAGGGCGATCTGCTGTGGGGACTCAAAAATAAGACAGATCTGGTGCAGAAAGGACTGGAAAAAGTGCGGATCACTGAGATTCCACGCCGTTCCGATAATCAGCCGGTACTTGTCAATGCGGATATGGAAGATCTTCTGGGAAAGATCATGAACCAGAATTTCGTGCCGGTGCTGGATGATCAGAAAAATTTTATCGGTATTATTACCAGAAAAGATGTTATCAGTTACCTTTGTAAAAAATAGTACATAATGATCGCTCTGTTTTTCAGCGGCGATCGCATTTATATATTTCCTGCATAAGATAAAGTATAACTGCTTTTGTAGGAGAATGAAATATGAATGGTTATCAGGATAACTCCAGCCGGAAAAATGCCTGCCGTTCGGGAATGCCTCTTATGTCATGCCCGGTGGCAGGCATTTCTGGCAATCGCTGCATAAATACCGCACCGCCAACCTGCCCGCCGGAAATACCTTGTGCTGGTTCGGTGCATCCTGTTTCGGAAAATGGGGCATTTTGCCCGCAGGGGCCAGAAATCCGACCTGCCCGCCCGTATCCGCAGACAGGAGGAAACAGGCCGCCGCAGACATTTCTGGGAGGCGGAAATTATCCGGTCGGCATGGGATATGTACCGGTTCAGTCCTGGCAGCAGCCGTATGCGCTGGAAACCGCATTCAGGCGGGGAACTATTTTTCCGGATCTGGATCTGCCGTTTATGATGGGAGGTGCCTGCTGATGAATGAGACTGCCAGAAAATTGATGAAACGGATTAATGATGCCAGCTTTGCAATGGATGATGTGATTCTCTATCTGGACACCCACCCGGATGACAGGAATGCGCTGAATTATTACCGGTATGTGGTGGCACTTCGGAAAGAAGCTGTTAAAGCGTATGAGGCATCGTTTGGACCGCTCACGATCGAGGATGCGGACGATGCATGCACATGGTCCTGGCTTACAGAGCGCTGGCCGTGGGAAGGGGAGGTGTAGCATATGTGGAGATATGAAAAAAGATTACAATATCCAGTCAATATCAAGACGCCGAATCCGAAGATCGCGCAATATATAATGAGCCAGTACGGCGGTCCTGACGGCGAAATCGGAGCCTCTATGCGCTACCTGTCCCAGCGGTATACGATGCCTTATAAGATGCAGAAAGGACTTCTGACCGACATCGGAACCGAGGAACTCGCCCATATGGAGATGATTGCCGCCATTGTCCAGCAGCTCACGCGCAACCTTACTCCGGCACAGATCGAGTCATCCGGGTTCGGACCATACTATATCGACCACACCACGGCAATCTGGCCGCAGGCAGCAGGCGGAATCCCGTTCAATGCGTGCGAGTTCCAGTCGAAGGGCGATGCGATCACGGATTTATATGAGGATATGGCAGCAGAGCAGAAAGCCCGCACAACTTACGACAATATTCTCCGCGTGGTCAAAGATCCGGAAGTATGCGATCCGATCCGTTTTCTGCGCGAGCGGGAGATTGTACATTTTCAGCGGTTTGGTGAAGCTTTAAGAAATGTACAGGATCACCTGAGCAGTCGTAATTTCTATACGTTTAACCCAGAGTTTGATAAAGTGAAAGCGAAGGGATAAAACAAAAACCTCCGTAAACAATGTCAAATTCATTCTTTACGGAGGTTTTCAAACCAGCACCGAGTGAGGATAAATCCGAACCCTCAACCTCCGCCAGTGTGATGGTCTTAGAACTGTTCTTACAGTTAAAAGTAAGGAATTATCTTGTCCTCATAAAGATACACCGCATTTACAAAACTGTCAATCAGTCTTTGCCGCTGTTCCCGCTTTGTCACATCAAATTTACGGAAGCGGTAAATGAAAAATGCTATCTGTTCTCTTGTAAGCAGGGGCTTGTGCATTTCCTCCTGCAAAATGCTGACTTCAAGCTGCCTTTTGGTTTCCTCCAACTCGTCCAGTCTTTGCTTGGTGGACGGAGTAAAAATCCCTGCTTGAATGGAGTTGAGAATATTGTTAATACCTTTTTCCGTTTCTGCAAGCTACTTTTTCAAAAGAGGCAGATCGGTGCTTTCTTTCTTCTGCAACTCCATCAGCGTATCAATCAGTCGTTCCATGACTTCATCATTCATAATTGCTTTCATACAGTAATTGAGCGTACATATAAATTAGAGGAGACCGAGGCAGTGATGCAGAAACAGATCCGGGTGGCAAACCATCGGATCGCAGATTTGGAAAAGCAGATGGAGGGATAAGGTATGCAGATTAAAGATTATGTAAAGCCGGAATTACTTGTGGTAGCAGTAGTGCTGTACTTTATTGGGATGTGGCTGAAGCAGAGTGAGACAGTGAAAGACAAATACATCCCACTCATTAATGGGCTGATTGGCGTTGCGATTTGTGCCATCTATGTGTTCGCCACCTGTGCCTGCGGCAGTGGTCAGGATATCGCGCTGGCAGTTTTCACGGCACTTACACAGGGCGTCCTTGTGGCGGGATTGTCTACGTATGTAAACCAGATTTTTAAGCAGTCAGGAAAAGAAGAGTAGAAGGAGGCGATCCGACTATCTCCCGCGGCAGTTCGGGGCGTGGCTGCCGTTGCGGCATCGCAACAATAGGGGGAAATCGACGAAAGCCGATAGTAGGAATAAAAACCCCCAAGGAGTCGCGATCCTTGGGGGTTTTGTCGTTGCCTGTGATGGACAACTACTATCTCTTAGCCTATCGGCATTATAGCATATGCGAAAATTCTTTGCAAGATACCTCGGAAGACAAAATTTCATATTTTTTCATATTATTAAAGAAAAGAGGACAAAACCATGAGAGATATCACGTTATGCCACCCGCGCCTCCAGAAACTTATCGCACAGCTTACAAGCGAATGCGCGAATGCCGGACTGCCGATCAAGATCGGAGAATCGTTTCGGAGCGTGACCGAGCAGGATGCACTGTACGCACAGGGCAGGACTCAGCCGGGCAGTATTGTCACGAATGCTAGGGGCAGCAGCTATAGCAGCCAGCACCAATGGGGCATTGCAGCGGATTTCTACCGGGCAGATGGAAAAGGCGCCTATAATGAATCAGGAGATTATTTTAAGAAAGTCGGAGAGCTTGCCAAAAAGCTGGGGCTTGGATGGGGCGGCGATTGGAAAAGCATCGTAGATAAGCCACACGTATATTTGCCGGATTGGGGCAGCGGTACCGGGATTTTGAAACAGAAATATGGGACATTTGAGGCGTTTAAAAAGACCTGGGCGGCGGAGAACAGCACGGTACCAGAACAGTCAAAAACGGTGATCACCGATCTTAAAGAAATTAAGAGCGGCATACGCGGGTTGAGAGTCACTGCGTCCTCACTTATCATACGAACAACTCCAAAAGGTACAGACACAGGCAAGCGCTACACCAAGGATCAGCGTGTGCAGCCAATTAATAAATGCTTTGCCGACGGCGATCCGTGGATCCAGACTGCGGACGGCTGGGTGTCTGGCAAGTATCTTACTGGCTGGGTGTGCCAGGACGGGCGTTGGTGGTATCTGCTGAGTGGGTACACCTACCGGCACGATGCAGTCTGCCAGATTGACGGGCAGGCGTATGCGTTTGATTCGGATGGCTGGATGATTACCGCAGATCGGATAGCAGAGGACGGACATATACGATAAAATATGATGAAAAACACAATATAAGCGCATAATAAGGGGCTGTCATTCCTTGAAAATAAAGGAAAAACAGCCCTTTTTCGTGTGATATTTCCCCAGAAAAAGGGGTTCTTTATACTGAAATATGCTTTCGTGGTAGATGCTCCAAAAACACCGGAAACCCTTGTAAATAAAGGAAAAATCCAGCATTTACAAGGGTTTCCGCATCCATCAAAAAAAGCAGATAACGGGAATCGAACCCGCCTTTCCAGCTTGGGAAGCTAGCGTTCTACCGATGAACCATATCTGCAAATATATATTAAGTATACTGTTTTTTCTGAAAAAGTCAAGAAATTTATCTTGCCAAAAAGGGAGGAAAGTTACTGTACACGGGTAGGCACTTTTGGGACCGAAAGAGACAAATATATTCAAAACGCCCACAAAATCCCCTCTTAACACAATTTATATTTCAAAAACTCGCAGAAGGTGTTATAATAATTCCGTATAGATTAGGGCGCGGTTTTCAGGCACCCTTTTTCCGTCATAGGAAAGTGTTAAGGCACATTTTTTATTTTGTATATAAATCTGTATCGGTATGGCGGATAAACAGAAAATAACGGAGGAAACTATGGATATAATCATTATCGGATGCGGCAAGGTTGGTACGACGCTGGCGGAGCAGCTTGTCCGGGAAGATCACAATGTGGTGATGATCGATACGTCTGCGGAGCGGATGCAGCGGGTGTCAGATGATATCGATGCGATCAAGCTGGTGGGAAATGGTGCCAGCATTTCCATGCAGATCGAGGCAGGTGTGCAGACGGCGGACATGCTGATTGCCGTGACAGGGTCGGATGAGATGAACCTTCTCTGCTGCCTGATTGCGAGAAAAGTGGGGCATTGCCACACGATTGCGCGTGTGCGGAATCCGATTTACAGCAACGAGCTTACCTTTATCAAGCAGCAGCTGGGAATTTCCATGATTATTAACCCGGAATATGCGGCGGCGACGGAGATTTCGAGAATTCTGCGCTTCCCGTCAGCGATCAAGATCGATCCATTTGCCAAGGGAAAGGTAGAGCTTCTGAAATTTAAGGTAAAACCGGAGTTTAAGCTGGACGGGCTTTCGGTCATGGATATTGATAGCCAATTCCGCTGCGATGTCCTGATCGGCGGTGTTGAGCGCGGCGATGAGGTGGCGATCCCGGATGGTAAATTTGTGATTAAAAACGGGGATATGGTGTCGATTATCGCTTCCCCGGCAAATTCGGCAGAATTTTTCCGCAAGATCGGCATCCAGACAAACCAGGTCAGAAATACGATGATTGTCGGAGGCGGTACGATTGCTTATTATCTGGCGAAACTTTTGGCTGCGATGAAGATCCGGGTTAAAATTGTGGAGAAAGATAAAGCGCGTTGCGAGGTTCTGACAGAGCTTCTGGACGATGCGTTGATCCTCAACGGTGACGGAACGGACCGGCAGCTTCTTCTGGAAGAGGGGCTGATGACGGCGGAGGCATTTGTCACTCTGACGAATATGGATGAGGAAAATGTATTCCTTGCGCTGTATGCGAAGGAAAATTCCAGCGCGAAGCTGGTGACAAAGGTTAATCGGATCGCCTTTGACGAGCTGATCAGCAAGCTGGATCTGGGAAGTCTGATTTATCCGAAATACATCACGGCGGACTACATTTTACAGTATGTGCGCGCGATGCAGAATACCATCGGCAGCAATGTGGAGACGTTGTACCATATTCTCGACAGCCGGGCGGAAGCGCTGGAGTTTGTGATCCGCGAGGAGTCGGAAGTGACGGGCATTCCGCTGATGAATCTGAATCTCAAGAACAACCTGCTGATCGGATGCATCAACCGCGGCGGCAATATCAAGATCGCGCGTGGACAGGACTGCATCCAGCAGGGCGATACAGTGATCGTCCTGACGAGTCAGAAAGGTCTGCGGGATATCCGCGACATCCTGAGAAAGTAGGCGGCATAGATGAATTATTCGATTGTATTTTATATCATAGGCTGGATCCTGAATTTTGAGGCGGCTTTTATGGTGCTTCCGACGGTAGTGGCACTGATTTACCGTGAGTCAGAGGTATGGTGTTTTCTGGCAACGATGGCAGTATGCCTGATGGTTGGTATGCTTCTGGTACGCCGGAAACCGAAAAATCAGATCTTTTATGTGGCGGAGAGCTTTGTGGCGGTTTCTCTAAGCTGGGTTTTACTCAGTGTGATGGGAGCAGTGCCGTTTGTATTAAGCGGCTATATTCCAAATCCGATCGATGCCTTGTTTGAGACGGTATCGGGCTTTACGACGACCGGTGCAAGTATTCTGAGCAATGTGGAGCAGCTGCCGAAATGCTTATTATTCTGGCGAAGTTTTACGCACTGGATCGGCGGTATGGGCGTTCTGGTATTTCTTCTGAGTGTCCTGCCGATGGTGGGCGGTTCCCATATGAATTTGATGAAAGCGGAGAGCCCAGGACCCATCGTGAGTCGTCTCGTTCCGAAGGTTCAGATGACGGCGAAGCTGTTATACCAGATTTATCTGGGAATGACGATTCTTGAGGCTGTGATTCTGATTCTTGGGAAAATGCCGATTTTCGACGCGATCACGATCACGGTCGGAACAGCAGGTACGGGTGGTTTTGCAATCCGGAATGATAGTCTGGCGAGCTACACGGCATTTCAGAAAAATGTCGTGACGGTGTTTATGATTCTGTTCGGAGTGAACTTTAACTTTTACTTCTTTCTGCTGATGCGGAAGATGGGACAGGCCTTTAAAATGCAGGAGGTCCGGGCATATTTTCTAATCATTGCATCGGCGGTTGGCATCATTACAGTCAATACGGTAGCACTCTGCGGCAATGCACTGCAGGCATTCCAGGATGCGGCATTCCAGGTCGGTTCGATTATCACGACGACCGGTTATGTCACGGTGGATTTTGATAAATGGCCGCAGCTTTCAAGAACGATTATGGTACTTTTGATGTTTATCGGCGCCTGCGCGGGCAGTACCGGAGGCGGTATCAAGGTGTCGCGTGTTTTGATTCTGCTTAAATCGGTAAAAAAGGAGCTGAAACAGTACCTGCACCCGAGTGCAGTGGAGAAGATCAAAATGGATGGAAAGATCGTGGAGCATGAGGTTGTGCGCTCGACGAATGTGTTTATGGTTGCGTATGTGCTCATTTTTACGGTATCTGTTCTGCTGATTTCTCTGGATGAATACGATCTGGTGACGAATTTTACGGCGGTTACGGCTACGTTTAATAATATCGGACCGGGTCTGGCGCTGGTCGGACCGACCGGAAACTTTGGATTTTTCAGTAATTTCTCAAAAGTGGTTCTGATTTTTGATATGCTGGCAGGACGTCTGGAGATTTTCCCGGTACTTCTGCTGTTTTCAAGGGAAACCTGGAAGCGGTTCTAGGGAAGGAGAATGCGGATGGATATACTGTTCTTTTTAACGGGGTGTCTGGGACTGGCAGAGACAATTGATTTGTTCTGCGGCAAAGATTTCCTGATTTTTATATCGGATTCGATCGATCCGAAGAAATATAACCTGAAAAAGGTGTATGCGGTTGAAAAATGGCTGTTTGCGATTGATACGCTGTCGCTGTTTGGCATGGCGTTTCATCTGGGCGGCGGTACGGGCGATCTGGTGCTGGCGGCAGTTGTGCTGGTGACACTGTTCGCACATGTGTATGTGTTTAAGAGCCGGAACTTCCGGGTGTAAGTAGATAAAAGTGGGCGTGATGTGTCTGGCATGCGCCCATTTTTGCTGCCATGATGCAGAGAAAATGGCTGGTGGCTTGTTTTGGGACAGATGCTTGAAACGGCTGACAGTGTGGCTTCCGGGGAAGTGGGACACACTTTGCGTTGACAGGCATATGATATAGTATCAATGAAAAATGAAAAGGAGATTATCATATGTGTTGGTCTTGGGGTAATGGTTGTGGACACTGCGGAGGATGCGGCGGCTGTGGAAATAATGGATGGGGCTGGAATAGCTGTGGAAATAACGGAAGAAATTCCTATCGGAGAGGTTTCAACGATGGTTATGCAATCGGCTATCGGGATGGCTATGATGCCGGAAGAGACAGCCAGTCTGGCTGCGGCTGCGGCAATAATGGCGGCTGTGGCTGCGGAAACTAGAGAGGGCGATTCAATTTGCACGAGGTGTGAACTGAGGGAAAGAAAGCCGGGCGGTGAGAGCTGCCCGGCTTTCTTCCCTTCAGTTATTAAGAACTCTAAGAATACGCTAAAAATCGGGGCAACAGGATTTGAACCTGCGACCTCTCGGCCCCCAGCCGAGCGCGCTACCAAGCTACGCCATACTCCGTGTCGAACGAACTATTGTAGTATAGCATATATTTTTCATTTTGAAAAGTATTTTTACGAAAAAATATGTTTTTTATGAAATACATTGCTGGATAAAACTGGCTTAGGACAGGAAAGGACAGGAAAGGACAGAGAAAATGGACAGAATGAGAAAACGGATCGTCAGTTTTGATCTGGATATGACCCTTTTGGATCATAAGACATGGAAAATTACAGAAAGCGCTCTTAAGGCGCTGGAAATTTTGAGAAAAGATAATGTGATCGTGATTGCCAGCGGACGAAATATGGATCTGCCCCTGAGTGTTGGGTACAGGGATCAGCTCCAGCCGGATGCGGTAATCCATATGAACGGCACCCGTGTAGTTGCGGAAGGGAAGACATTGTATGAGCATACTATGGACAAGAAGCTTTTGAAACGTCTGCTGGCATTTGGGAAGGAGCGAGGGATTGCTCTTGGCGTAACGATGGAGAATGGGGATTATTATACTGCGCCCGAGGAGGTAGAGCGGATCGATGTGCTGCGCTGGGGAGAGACCAGCCGCCATTTTGAGGATCCTATGAAGCTTTTGGAGCTTCCGGTGCGGACATTGGCCTATATAGGAGGCCCGGATCGCGTGAGAGAGCTTGAGGAGCATTTTCCGGAATGTAAGTTTTTCATGTTTGCAGGAAAAACCGGGGCAGATGTAGTGGAAAATGAGGCGTCCAAGGCAGAGGGGTTAAAGCGCCTCTGTGAGTATTACGGAATGGATCTGTCACAAACAGTGGCTTTTGGGGATAGTATGAATGATTTTGAGATTGTTTCCAGGGCGGGAATCGGGATTGCCATGGGTAATTCCGTGGAGGAACTGAAGGCGGCTGCCGATTATGTGACAGATCCCATTGACCGGGACGGGGTATGGAATGCCTGCCGGCATTTTGGATGGATATGAGGAGGAATGAGATGGCAAAACAGTTTGACGTAATAGTAATCGGCGCCGGGCCGGGAGGCTATACAGCCGCCCTTAAGGCAGCGGAGTTTGGACTTAAGGTGGCTGTGATTGAGACGAAGAAAATAGGCGGTACCTGTGTAAACAGGGGATGTATTCCAACCAAAGCGCTTTTGTATGCTTCCGGTATGTTCCGGATGATGCAGAACTGTGATGAATTTGGCGTGTCTACCGATTTTATTTCCTTTGATTTTCAAAAAATGCAGTCTTACAAAAAGAAGGCAGTGGACCGGTACAGAGGAAGTGTAGAGGGACTGTTTGAGAAGAATCATGTGGAGGTAATATACGGAAAAGGCACACTGCGCCGGGGACGTACGGTGGAGGTAGAGCTGGCAGAGGGAGGCCGAGAATTTTTTGAGGGTAAGACGGTGATCCTGGCAGCGGGAGCGGTTCCGATGATGAATGAGATTCCCGGAGCAGATCTTCCTGGAGTGTGGAACAGCGACCGGCTTCTGGCGGCTAAAAGCTGGAATTTCGATCGGCTGACCATCATGGGAGGCGGAGTGATCGCTGTGGAATTTGCCACCCTGTTTAACAATCTCTGTTCCAATGTAACCATTGTGGAGAAGAAAAAGCATCTCATGGCCCCTATGGATGATGTGATGTCAACGGCTCTTGAGCGTGTGCTTTGCAGAAAGGGAATCCAGGTTTACTGCGATTCTACTGTTACGGAGCTGTCACAGGGGGAAAATGGCTTAAACTGCGTCATTACCCCCAACAAAGGAGGTGAACCCATCCGGACCAGAGCAGGTCAGGTTTTGATGGCCATTGGCCGTAAACCGAATGTACAGGGGCTTTGCGGACCGGATGTGAGCCTTGAGATGAAAAATGGGAAAATTGCGGTTTCACCGGGGTTTGAGACAAGTGAACCCGGTGTTTATGCCATCGGAGATGTGTGTGCAGATATTCAGCTGGCCCATGTAGCGGCAGCCCAGGGTACATATGTGGTGGAAAAAATTGCCGGCCGTCCTCATACTATACGGCTTCAGTCAGTACCCAGCGGTATGTATGTTTCCCTTCCCATTGTGCCTAACTGTATTTATACGGATCCGGAGATTGCTACCGTTGGCCTTACGGAGGAGGAAGCGGGCCTGCGGGGGCTTAAGGTGCGATGTGGTCATTTTTCCATGGAGGAAAATGGACGTTCCATTATCTCGGGGGAACAGGACGGCTTTATCCGGCTGGTGTTTGAAGCCTACAGCAATACCATTGTAGGAGCACAGATGATGTGCCCCAGGGCAACGGATATGATCGGGGAAATTGCCACTGCAATCGCAAATGGACTGACAGCAGAGCAGATGTCATTTGCAATGCGGGCCCAACCGACGTATAATGAAGGCATAGGTGCAGCCATTGAGGATGCGCTGAGAAAGGCTTAAGGAAAGAGACAGGAGGAAAAAGGATGCATATAACAGATGAAAGAATCCAGAGCTTAAGAGAGAAAATGAAGGAATACCGGATGGATGCCTATCTGGTGCCTACGGCTGATTTCCATGAATCCGAGTATGTGGGAGAATATTTCAAATGCAGAAAATATCTTACCGGATTTACCGGATCAGCAGGTACAGCGGTAATTACCATGAACGAGGCATGTCTGTGGGTGGACGGAAGATACTTTGTTCAGGCTGCCGCAGAATTAAAAGGCAGCTGTGTAAAAATGATGAAAATGGGGCAGGAGGGCGTTCCGTCTGTACAGGAATATCTGGAGGAAAATGTACCGGAGGGCGGCTGTCTGGGCTTTGACGGAAGGGTAGTAAATTCACTTACCGGTTTAAGCCTGGAGAAAAATTTAAGGGAAAAGAGTGCCCGTATTGCCTGCACAGAGGATTTGGTGGGAATGATCTGGCAGGAGCGCCCGGAGCTTTCAAGTGAACCGGCCTGGATTCTGGAGAAAAAGTATGCTGGAAAGCCTGCGGCAGATAAGATTGCAGATGTAAGAGCCGCTATGAAAAAGGTTCATGCCACGGTTCATGTGCTTACAACGCTGGATGATATTGCATGGCTGTTAAATATCAGGGGAAATGATATTTCTTACAACCCTGTGGTACTTTCCTATGTGATGATTACTATGGAGGACGTTCGTCTGTTCATCAATGAAGCTGTTCTTAATGATGAGATTTGTGGATACTTGGAGTCTATGGGTGTTGTGATTCTTCCATATAATGATATCTATAAGGAAGCAGGAGCGCTTCAGGGAGAAAAGGTGCTGTTTGAGCGGGAGAAGGGAAATTATGCCCTGTATCAGGCTATGGCAGCGCAGAATGAGATCATTGACCGGATGAACCCTACGTCAGAGGCAAAGGCCAAAAAGAATCCGGTGGAAGTGGAGAATGAGAAGAAGGCCCATATTAAGGACGGCATTGCAGTAACCAGGTTTATGTACTGGCTAAAGCATCAGATTGGAAAAGAAACCATTACAGAGATGAGTGCGTCTGAAAAGCTGGAGGGCTTCAGAAAGGAGCAGGAGGGATATATTGAGCCCAGCTTCAATACCATTTCTGCCTACGGCCCCAATGCGGCCATGTGCCATTATTCCGCTACAGAGGAAAGCAATGCAGTTTTAGATGCAAAAAGCTTTTATCTGGTGGATTCCGGCGGCCAGTACTATGAGGGAACCACAGACATCACAAGAACCATTGCACTGGGAGAACTGACAGCAGAAGAAAAGGAGCATTTTACCCTGGTTCTCATCAGTATGCTCCGCCTTCAGGCAGTACGGTTTTTATACGGCTGCAGAGGCTTAAGCCTGGATTATGTGGCAAGAGAGCCATTCTGGAGCAGGGGACTGAATTTTGACCACGGAACCGGACATGGTGTGGGATATCTTTCAAGTGTCCATGAGCGCCCCAACGGAATCCGTTTCAAAATGGTTCCGGAGCGCTGTGACAACGGAATATTGGAGGAGGGAATGATTACCTCGGACGAGCCGGGACTGTATATCGAAGGAAAGCATGGAATCCGTACGGAAAATCTGATTCTCTGCAAAAAGGATGAGAAGAATGAATACGGTCAGTTTATGAAATTTGAATTCCTGACCTTTGTCCCTATTGATGTGGACGCAGTGGACAAGAACCTGATGACAGAGCGGGATGTGGAGCTGTTTAATGCATATCATAAAGAGGTTTATGAGAAGATCAGTCCGTATCTGGAAGGGGACGAGAAGGAGTGGCTTAAGAAGGTAACGGCTGCGATTTAATACAGGAGGAATAGAGATTTGGAAGCATCTTCCATATTTTCGGAGCATTTTGTAATGTAACTGTGTAAATAGAAAGAGACGTCGTTTCACGCTGTTTAGGCGAGGAATGCGTCTCTTTTTTATGGATAACAGACTTATTTTACATCCGGAAGGTCTACCAGAGTATAGTCGTGATGGATGGCAGGCAGAATTTTTGTAATCAGATCTTGTGTTTTTAGTTTAAGGCTGGAGGTGTTAATACAGGGGTGACAGCCGATAAAAGCATGATTTTCTATTACGTCCCGGTCAATGAGAAGGCGGATCTTATTTTCGGCATCATTCATAAGCCCCAGAACCGTAACCGAACCGGGAGTCAGATCCATCAGCTGTTCCATAAATTCCGGTTCTCCAAAGGACAGGCGGGCGCTTCCAATCTGCTTGGACAGGGCGGCTGTCTTAAACTTTTTCTCACCGGGAAGGAGAAGAAGATAAAAGGCAGTTTTCTGGGCATTGCGCAGAAACAGGTTTTTGCACATGGGGGTTCCCAGAATTTCATCCACCTGTCTGCAGGCTTCAATGGTGGGAAGGGCGTCGTGATCTACACGCTCGTAGGAAATATGCAGGGAATCCAGAAGGTCATAGGTTCTCAGTTCCTTGGGAAGGCGTCCGGAGGAATCGGCGGGGCGTCCGGCATAGATGGTGGGATCAATATGGTAAGATAACGGTGGTTGTAATTGGTTTGTCATAGGAATACCTCGTATTTTTGCAGTGTCTGTGCGGCAGAATTAAATGCAGTGAAGGAATAACCGTGCGGTTGGGGCAGCTGCCGGATATACAGCGGTTTTGTTACACATTATAAGGAATCTGTGATAAAATGTCGATAGCAGATAAGAAAGAATATAATAGATTTATGAAAAAGGAGAGTTTGTAAATATATGGAAAAGAGAGAGGCGAATGGACGAATTAAGAGAACAGATGCAGGAAAGAATAAAAAAGATGTAAGGCCAGATGGAAAAAAGAAGGATGCAGGAAGAGCCGGCGTACCGGAAAGAAAACAGAAAAGTCTCTGTCCTGTAAGCAAAAAATGTGGTGGCTGTCAGCTGCTTGATATGCCCTACAGTCAGCAGCTGACATTAAAGAAAAAGCAGCTGGAAGAGACATTAAAGGGAATCTGCAAGGTTCAGACTGTGATTGGAATGGAACAGCCATTTCATTACAGAAATAAGGTTCATGCGGTGTTTGACCGCGACCGCAGAGGAAATATTATTTCCGGGATTTATCAGGAAAATACCCATATCGTAGTGCCTGTGGAGAAATGCCTGATCGAGGATGAAAAGGCGGATGAAATTATCGGGACTATCCGGGGAATGCTTAAATCCTTTAAGATCCGGACCTATGATGAGGATACGGGATACGGCCTTCTGCGCCATGTGCTGATCCGGAAGGGATTTCAGTCAGGGGAGATCATGGTGGTACTGGTTACTGCATCACCGGTATTTCCTTCAAAGAACAATTTTGTAAAGGCACTTCGGGAAAAGCATCCAGAGATTACAACCATTGTTCAGAATATCAATGGCAGGGGAACCAGTATGGTATTGGGAGACCGGGAGCAGGTTCTTTATGGAAAGGGATATATCACGGACCAGCTCTGTGGCTGTACCTTCCGTATTTCTTCAAAATCCTTTTATCAGGTGAATCCGGTACAGACAGAGAAGCTCTATAATCTGGCCATTGAGTTGGCTGGGCTTACAGGAAAGGAAACAGTGCTGGATGCCTACTGCGGGATCGGAACCATTGGCATCATAGCCAGCCGCAAAGCCGGTCAGGTGATCGGAGTGGAGTTAAATCAGGATGCAGTCCGGGATGCTGTAAATAACGCAAAGCTGAATCAGATTTCCAATATCCGTTTTTACTGCAATGATGCCGGCCGGTTTATGGTAAATATGGCGGAGCGGGGAGACCGGGCCGATGTAGTCATCATGGATCCGCCCAGAAGCGGAAGCACAGAGGAATTTATGGACTCCATTAAGAAAATGGGGGCGGATAAGCTGGTGTATATTTCATGTAATCCTGAGACATTGGCAAGGGATTTGAGGTATATGAAGAAGCTTGGGTATCGCGTGGATGGAAATGCGGTTGGGGTGGATATGTTTGCGGAGACTTATCATGTGGAGACGGTATGTTTATTGTCCAAACTTAATACAAAGCAACATATCGAGGTTGAGATTAAGATGGACGAGCTGGATTTGACTGCGGCGGAGAGTAAGGCAACATACGAGGAGATTAAGGAGTATGTGCTGGAAAAGCATGAATTGAAGGTGTCCAGCCTGTATATCTCCCAGGTTAAGCGGAAGTGTGGTTTGGATGTGGGACAGAATTATAATCTGTCAAAGAAGGAAGATGCGAAGGTGCCGCAGTGTCCACCGGAAAAAGAGGCGGCGATTATGGAAGCATTAAAGTATTTCAATATGATATAAATACGAAAAACTTATGATTAAAAGCACGTTAGCGACTTAGTCGTTAGCGTGCTTTTTTCTTACTAAAGATAACTCTCGATAACTTGACTAATAATCAGCAAATGTAGTATAATTGTTCTATGTTATAGAACATAGAACAATTATAGAAAGGAGGTGTCAAATTGCCCGCAAGAGTAGCTGCTGATAAAGCTTCTGAAAGAGCAAAGAAGAACCTTGGTGCTTTAATTGTCCGATGTCGTGGGACGCTCAGCCAATCCCAATTAGCACAAAGGGTTGGTCTGCCTCGTTCAAACATGAAATATATAGAAGACGGTGTTAACGCTCCAACAGCGGAGGTCTATGACAAGCTGATTAAGGAGCTAAAGCCGGATTTACAGACACGCCGTCGTATGGATCGTCTGTATATGGCGATTCGGAAAGTCCCTCCGCCGGATATTTGTCGGACTATCACACAAAACAAGGATTTAGTAGATGCAATGCGAAAGTTAGAAGGTTGCAATTTGACACCTGATCAGATCAAAAGAGTTGCCGCCCTGTTTGCGTCTTTTCAAGAGAATAGAGAAGGAGAATCCACAAAATGAGAGATAAGTATTTTTACGAAGTAATGTTTGATGATACGTCTATTGACGTAAGCAAGGAAGTTGGGTTGGTCTGGTCCATTGCCAACTCACTTCGTGGTGCCTATACCTCGGATAAATATAAGGACGTTATTATCCCCATGGTCATCATTCGTCGATTTGAGTGTGCTTTGGATGCTTCCAAAGATGCAGTTGTGGCGAAGCACAAGCAGAATCCCAACCTCCCAGCTGCGCTTCTTTGCCAGGTTTCCAAATACCCTTTTTACAATACCAGTGAATTTACTCTTAAACGCCTTCTGGATGACAGCGACAGCATTGCGTCCAATCTCAAGTCTTACATTGAAGGCTTTTCCGCCAACATCCAGCTGATTCTGGAAAAGCTGCTGAAATTCAGCACCCAGATCGACAAAATGGATAAGAGCAACCGCCTTTACAGCGTGGTTAAAAAGTTCTCCGATTTGGATTTGTACCCTGCCCATGTAGACAGCATGAAGATGGGCTACATTTTCGAGGATATTATCCGTCGCTTTTCTGAAAACGCCGAGGCCGGTGATCACTATACGCCCCGTGAAGTAATTCGTCTGATGGTCAATGTGTTGCTGGCAGAGGGCTGTAATGATTTGCTGACGGATGAGGGTAAAATTGCCACCGTACTGGACGCTGCCTGTGGTTCGGGCGGTATGCTGTCCACTACCTATGATTTCCTGCGCCGCAAAAATCCCTATGTGGATGTGCGTTTGTTTGGACAGGAAATCAACCCCGAATCCTATGCCATTTGTCTGGCGGATATGCTCATCAAAGGCCAGGATGTGAAAAACATCATGGGTGATGAGGAAGCCAACACCCTGAAAACGGACTGTTTTCCGGATCAGAAGATGCGGCTGGTAATTATGAATCCCCCATTTGGTACACCCTGGGGCGGCAAAGATGCACCGGAAGGACAGGAGAAGAAAGTCCGTGAGGAAAACAAGAAGGGCGGACGGTTTGAACATGGTCTGTCTGGAACGGGTGACGCCCAGCTGCTATTCATGCAGCATGCCATCAATAAGCTGGATGAGAAAAACGGGCGTGCAGCGATCATTACCAATGGCTCGCCTCTTTTCTCTGGCGGAACCACCAGCGGTGAAAGCCAGATTCGGCGCTGGATGCTGGAGGAAGATTTGATTGAAGCCATTATTGCCCTGCCTACCCAGCTTTTCTATAACACCGACATCGGTATTTATATTTTCATTCTGTCCCGCAACAAGCGCCCTGACCGTCGTGGAAAGGTGCAGCTGATCAATGCGGTGGATATGTGGAAGCCCCTGCGCAAATCTTTGGGCAAAAAACGCCGTGAAATCGACCGGGATAGCATGGTGAAAATCACCGAGCTGTACTCCAACTTTGAGGAAAACCAGTACTGCAAGATTTTCTCCAACGAGGAGTTTATGTACAAGGAGTATGCGGTCTATCAGCCGTTGCAGCGCCGGGGTATGTTGGATGCGGAGAGCATCGAGCGGCTGCGGACCAGCAGTTACTTCACCAGTAACTCCAGTATTTTCAATGAGACGGATTTTGAGCAGTTGAAAGAGATGAACCCCCGCAGTGCTGCCGACGAGAAGAAATACCAGAAATATCTGGCGGGCCAGCAGTTTGTGGCGGACGTGTTGACCATTCTGGAAGCCAACCGCTCCGACCGTGTGTTTATAGATTACGGAGAGTTTGAAAAGTATCTGAAATCCCTGTTAGGTAAGGTGGAGGGGATGTCTGCCAGCCGATTGACTGGCATTGCCATGGTGCTGGCGGTGATGGATAAAACCGCTGTGGTGCAGAAAGATCGCAAGGGCGAAATTATCAAGGATACCACCACCAAAGACACCGAGATCATCAAGCTTACCCAGGAGCCGGAGAAATATTTTGAGGCGGAAGTATATCCGCATGTACCTGACGCTATTTGGGCCTATGAATTTGACCCGGAGAAAAAGGAAAGCGCCACCAACAAGGAAAAACTGGGCGCAGAGTTCCCGTTTACCCGATTTTTCTACGAGTACAAGGAGCCGGAAAAGGCGGATGATTTGCTGGCCAAGTTTATGGAACTGGAAAAATCCCTCTCCGAAAAAATTGCAGCCTTGCAGGAAAGCGAGGGAGTGTAATGCCTGGTTTAATAACTGAACGGAATTTCCCAACGAGTTGGACAATAAAAAGGTTCAAATATTGTGCTCAAATTTGTAACGGCGGTGAGTATTCTGACATCGAAGTTGAAGAAGGCGGTTATCCTGTAATTGGAAGCGGTGGCGAATTTGCAAGAGCAAGCAAATTTAGCTATTGTGGAAAATCAGTTTTATTAGGCAGAAAGGGTACTGTGGATAAACCTTTATTTGTGGACGGCGCATTTTGGTGCGTTGATACAATGTTTTATACTAAAATCAAAGATTTTGTGTATGAGAAATATTTGTATTATTGCGCTCTGTGTTTCCCTTTTGATTATTATGTAACCTCCACAGCATTGCCGTCTATGACACAAAGAGATTTGGGTTCACAAGAGATTGCTGTGCCCCCAAAAAAAGAGCAGAAAGCTATCGCAGATTTTCTCGACAAAGAATGTGCCCAGATTGACAGTATTGCCGCAGATTTGGAAAAACAGATTGCTCTTTTGCAGCAATACAAAAAATCCCTGATTGCCGAAACAGTAACCAAGGGGCTAGACAACTCTGTGCCAATGAAGGACAGTGGGGTTGAGTGGATCGGGGAAATTCCTGTTGGATGGGAACTAAGTAGGATTAAATATTTGACAGATAATCATCATCCATATCCTATTGGTGATGGAGATCATGGAATGATTAAAGCTGATGACTATTTAACGGAAGGTATTCCGTATATTCGAGTATTAAATTTAACCTGGGGAAGCGGTCTGAATCTGGAGAATTTAGTTTTCATTTCTAAAGAGATGAATAGTCTAATAAAAAATAGCGAGTTAAAGCCTAATGACATTTTGATTGCAAAAACTGGAGCAACGATAGGAAAAACTGCGATTGTGCCTGATTCACTTCCCGTGAGTAACACCACTTCTCATGTTGGGAAAATCACTTTAGCAAATGTGCATGATGCAAAATACTTTTATTATGTGATGACTTCTTCGATTGTGCAAAAACAAATACAAGATATTTCTGCGATGCAAAGCACACGACCAGAACTTGGGATCGAGGGCTTAAAAAATTTGATTTTGACTGTTCCTCCATTCGATATACAACAACATATAGCAAGGTTTCTTGACGATCATTGTGCTAAAATCGACAGGGTATTACACGAAAAAGGCAAACAATTATCTGTAATCAAGCAGCACAAAAAATCTCTTATCTATGAATATGTCACCGGTAAAAAACGAGTGAAGGAGGTGCGATGAGATGGCTATCAAAGCAGGACAATTAAAAGAACGGGCAGATTATCAGGCATACATTCTGGAAATGCTGCGGGAGGAAAACGGCTATCAGATGCGCCTCTCTTCCGCTTACGATCCCGGCTACGGCATGGATGTGGAGCTGCTGTTCTCCTTTTTGCAAGCTACCCAGCCGGATGCATTGGCTCGCCTGGAAAAGCTCTATGGCGATAAGACCCGCCAGACCATCCTCAACTACATTAACAATGAGGTCAACAAGAAAAACCGCAGCCTGCTGGATGTACTGAAGCACGGCGTGGAGTTTGATAATGGTGTATCTCTGACCCTCATGTACCGCAAGCCTGCCACCACCTTCAACCAAAAAGCGGAGGCGCTGTATCAGCAGAATGTACTATCGGTGATGGAGGAAGTCTGGCACAAAGAGGGAGAGCGCCTTGACCTTGTGATTTTTCTCAACGGCATTGCCATTTTCACCTTTGAGCTGAAATGCAACACCAGCGGACAGAATTATGAGCATGCGATTCGTCAGTATAAGTTTGAGCGGGATTACAAGACCCGGTTACTGAAATTCAAGGCGGGCTGCCTGGCCCATTTTGCTATGGACTTGAACGAAGTCTATATGTGCACCAATCTGAAAGGAAAATCTTCCTTCTTTCTGCCGTTCAACAAAGGCTGCGGCGTTGGGATTCACTCCGGCAAGGGCAACCCCCACAACGAAAACGGCATTAATGTTTCTTATATGTGGGAAGACATTCTCAAAAAAGATACGGTGCTGTATCTGATTGATAAAATCATTTTCCTGCAAAAAGAAACTAAGAAAGACCCGGATACCGGTAAACGTGTTACCAAGGAAACGCTGATTTTTCCCCGGTATCACCAATTCAATGCCGTGCGCAAACTGGTGGCAGATGTCGTAGAACACCACAGTGAGAAAAACTATCTCATTGAACACTCGGCAGGCAGTGGCAAAACCAATACCATTGCGTGGTTGGCCCACCGTCTTGCCTCCTTGCACGACAGGGAAAACAAAGTCATTTTTGATACGGTCTGCATTATCACTGACCGTATCGTGGTGGATCGTCAGCTTCAGAATGCCGTACTGTCACTGGAACACAAGGCCGGTCTGATCAGGGTCATGGATGAAAAATGCACTTCCAAAGACCTGGCGGATGCCCTCAACGGCAATACAAAAATCATTGTGACCACCATTCACAAGTTCATGTACATTCAGGAACTGGTCCAGGAGCTGAAAAGCAAGACTTTTGCTGTAATCATCGATGAGGCCCATTCCTCTACTGCCGGAACTGCCATGGAAGCGGTAACGTATGCTCTTTCGGAAAGCCGTAAATTGAGCGAGTCCACTCCTGTTGATGTGTCGGAAGAAGAAAAATCTATGGGCGATATCATCGAGGACGAAATTGCCCGTAGCGGAAAGCAGCCCAATGTTTCCATGATTGCCTTTACAGCAACCCCGAAGCCGACCACTTTGCAGCTGTTCGGCTGCCTGAATGAAGAGGGAAAAAAGGTTGCCTTTGACCTATATTCCATGAAGCAAGCGATTGAGGAAGGCTTCATTCTGGATGTACTGCAAAATTATGTGACCTATAAGACTTATTTTGAAATTAATAAGGCTATTGAGGACGATCCAGAACTGGAAACGATTGCCGCAAAGCGCAAGATTGCCAAGTATATTGAACTGCATGATACAAACATTGCCCAAAAAGTTGAGATCATTATTGAGCATTTCAAAAACAGAATCATGCAGGAGTTAGGCGGCAAAGCAAAAGCCATGGTCATTACTTCGTCACGGCAGGCGGCAGTCAAATACCGGAACGAGTTTGAGACCTATATTTCCAAGCATGGGTACACGGGTATTCGTGCACTGGTGGCGTTTTCAGGTAAGGTCTCTCTGGACGGCCACGAATACACCGAAGCGGTGATGAACGGCATTAAGGAAGAAGATTTGCCGGAAGTGTTTGACAGCAACAGCTATCAGGTGCTGTTGGTGGCGAATAAGTATCAAACCGGCTTTGACCAGCCGAAGCTCTGCGCCATGTATGTGGACAAGCGCCTGCGGGGAGTCAATGCTGTGCAGACCCTTTCTCGCCTGAACCGTATTTGTGCACCCTATGATAAGAAAACCTTTGTGCTGGATTTCAAAAATGAATATGAGGATATTCAAGCTTCCTTTGCCCCGTTCTATACCGAGACAATTCTGAACGAGACGATCACCCCTTCGGATATCCGGACGGTGGAAGTCCAAGTGGATCAGTATAATTTTCTTGATATTGACGATATTGAGGAATTTAACGGATACCTGTATCAGGATAAGCGAACCTCCAAAGAGAAGGCTCGGATGTGGGCGCTGCTGGATAAATCCCTGCAAATCATCAATCGTCACCCGGAACCGGAAAGGTTGGCAATTCGTGCAAAAATTAAGCAGTTCTTACGGTTTTACAGTTTCCTGATTCAAGCGACCTGCTTTGAAAGCGTGGATCTGCACAAGAAGTACAATTTCCTTTCGTACCTGGTTAAGGAGATCGAAGTGGGCAGCGGTGGAAATGATTTTGACATTGCGGACAAAATCACTGCCTCTAACTTTCGTCAGAAAAAGACCGGGGAAAATACACACGAGATTGAATCCAAGCCGGAGGTCAGCTTGCCGACACCCAATGAGGTCTTTATGGATGAAGCCGTGAAAAAGAAGCTGTCCGAGATCATCGACGAGATCAATGTAGCGTATAACAAGAACTTTGATGTTGACGTGGCCTCCAAGTCCGCTCTGCAAATGAGGGACATTTTGCTGAAAAACGGACATCTGCGGGACAGTGCACGGAATAACTCGCTGAAAGATTTCCGCTTCGCCTATTTTGACGCCGTACAGGACGCTCTGATTGCTGGGTATGAGCAGAACCAGGATTTCTTTGCCCTTCTGCTTGATAATGACGAGAAGAAGCGTGAGCTGATGCAGGTGTTTTTGGATGATATTTATAAGAAATTAAGAGAAGAATAGTATCCTTAAAAGTGTGACTCTCAAGTATATTACGAATTGCTCTGAAGTAAAAAATAGATACCGCTATGTGGCTAATTCTACATAGCGGTATTTGTTTTTATCTTCTTTTAAATTTGGGGTTATTGCGGGTCTTCCCCCGCATATTATTCGGGTTTTTGAGTAGCTTAGATAGGCTTAGTATCCGCAGGAAAGCAGAAAAATCTTCTGATGAAATTTTTTCAAAAGGAATCTTCATCTTGTTGCAAAATTCGTGTATCACGATTTCTTCGTTGCTGCCTTTTTGCATGACTTGCTCAAATTTCCCCTTCACATCGTCCAATGTAGGTTGTGGATCAGCAGTTGTTTTATCCTTTATGTGTTTTTCCCGCAGGTCACGGACAATGTTGTCCAGATCATCATGCAGGATATGACTGAAAAAGTCGCTTTCCTGAATCTGCCCCAGTTCCAGTGTTCGGACATAAAGGTCATTCTCCGCTGGAGAATGTTCTTTAAGAATGGTCTGCCGGGTAGCTTCCAGAATCAGATTCATCTGGTTCACCCGCATATCAGCGATCCGGTCAATAAAGATTTCCATATCAACCATCAGCCGCAAAAAATTCGGATGGGTCGCCAGTTCACAAAGCAGGCGGTTGTTGATCTTTCCGCTGCTCAAAAGTTCCACCATATCGTCACTCAGATGCAGAGCCTGAAGCTCCGTGTTTGGGTGATTTTTATTTTCGGATAGTCCCATCAGATAGTCTATGGACACTCCGTAAAACTTTGCCAGTGTTGCAATCGCAAATGGGCTGATGTCTTTGTAGTCATCGCTCTCATATTTTCCCAGCGCCGACTTAGACAGGCCGGTCTGTTCTGCCAGCTGTTCCAGTGTCAGGTGCTTATCCACCACCCGCAGGTCTTTGAGTCGTTCCGGGATCGACAGTTTTGTGTACATCAAAGCACCTCCTTGTCAATGGTTTCCGTTTTTATTTTTTCATTATAGCACATTTTCGAGAGCGTGGAAATATGCGGTTTTCATGTGTTTTTCCTGCGTCTTGGACATACGGGAGCAGCCCTCTTTTTTTGGTAAACTGGTTCTTGTCAGGAGACATAGAACCTTGAAAAATGAATGACCGGCTGCAAGGGGATGACCTCCGGGGAAGTGACGTCACGATAAGAGCGCACCAAAGAGGACAATACGCTGGGAGAGAATCCGGGCAGGAATATTTTGCAGACAGACCGGCAGACAGAAAAATAAATGATGCGGGACATACCGCACCAAATGAATGGAGGTAGATCATTATGAAACTGAATATGAAGGAAAAGAAAATTCTTTACGCTTACGCCTGCCCCAGCCATCACAACACAGTGACAAGGCTGAAATGGCTGACAGCATTGACTGTTGACCCGGAGGCGAAGGGACAGATGCTTCATCTTGCTCGTAAAATTGAGACAGAGACAGATGAAATGTGGTACGAAGCCTTTTACCATCATCTGCGTATGGAGATGGACGAATACCGCCAGATCAAACGCAGTCTGCGTGCGCTGAAAGCAAACACCGATTATGAGGAGGAACTGTATGAGGAAGCTGTCTAAATATGAAAAAGAAACCATCATCAACTGGAATGAGGGCGAGACGATTGCCAGTATCTATACCTTCAATGTCAGCTTGAAACGCAGACTGGAGGATTTCAGTCGGAAGTATCCTCTGCTGTGCCGCTTGGAACGCAGTACGCTGGAAGGCAGCGTGACCTATGTACTGGACAAGTCCCGACTTTCAATCCGGCTGGTGCCGCCGTACAGCGAAGAACGGCTGGTAGCTGCAAGGGAGTACGCAAAAGAGCATGGCTTTCAGGTCATACAGACAGAAGAAAAAATCGCTTAAAATGAGGGCGATTTACGAAAAAATATCGGGTCTGCACCCGCTGTTTTGATCGGCAATTTCCGCAGGCGTATTCTGTATCCACTTCTCGCCTATGGGCGTAAATGTACGGATACGGAGCCGGTGAAACTGGCAAAAACCGATTCTGCGGTGAAGGCCAGCTTCGCCGGTGCGGGAGTACAGAGGGCAGCCAGCCCTTTGTGCCGGGGTGCAGGGGCGGCAGCACGCTGCTGGGGTCAAGGGGCAACGCCCATTGGCGGG
>ENA-OPSF01000821-OPSF01000821.1-human-gut-metagenome-genome-assembly--contig:-NODE-821-length-26598-cov-10.009343_pt1 | contig 26598 bp, 27 predicted proteins | sample MGYA00241452_ERZ501896 | MGnify/ENA primary metagenome ERZ501896 (study PRJEB25962, sample SAMEA2042111) | human gut metagenome | biome: human gut; feature: human-associated habitat; material: faeces... | reverse complement strand
TTTTCTCTTTTCGCAAGTACAGTCTTTCAAGAACGGCATTGCGCACCTGCTTCGCACTGTATGTGCCGATACGGAACGCAAGGGCGATTATCGTTTCAAGGCTGTAAACCTCCATGCTGCACTTGTCGGACAGTCGGATGGTATGCCTTATCTCACACTCATTCAGAATGCCGTTCTTGCAGAGTGTCTTTATCCCTGCCCTGATAGTCGGGGCGGTTACATTGAACAACTCGCAAAGCTCCCACTCACTCATGGCGGTTGCCTGTATATCTTTCGGCATAACTACATTGCCGAACTCGTTCATTGTTATGATGTTTCTTTCCTCTTTCATTATCGTTTGATTTAAGGGTTACTGAATGGCATTGCAAATGTTCTTTTCCATATCCTCCAGTTTGTGCGACAATGTTTCCATATCCTGACTAATCTTTTGGGCTGTGATTTTTGCGTAAATTTGGGTCGTTTTTATGTTGGTATGTCCCAAAAGTCGGCTGACGGTTTCAATGGGTACTCCGTTGGATAACAGCACAGTGGTCGCTGCCGAATGTCTTGCTACATGATAGGTCAAGTGGACTTTTATACCGCACAACTTGGCAATGGCTTTCAGCTTCTTGTTGCAAGTCGTGTTACTCGGCATGGGGAATACTTTATTATCTCTTGTCATACCCCTGTACTTCTCTATTATCTTTCGGGGAACATCCAACAATCGGATATTGGATTCCGTGTTAGTTTTCTTTCTTCGGGTGATAATCCACAGATTTCCGTCAAAGAATGTTTGCAGGTTGTCTTCCGTAAGGTTCTTGACATCGGAATATGCCAAACCTGTAAAGGTGGAGAACAGAAATAAATCCCTGACAAGCTCGTGTGTCTTGTCGGGCATATCGGTGTTCATCATTGTGTGTATCTCCTCTCTCGTAATATACCCTCTGTCCACGCTTTCGGGAGAGTTGATGTACCCTGCAAAGGGATTGAACGGCAGACGACCGTCATTCCTCGCTATGGAAATAATGTGTTTCAGCACAATCATGTAGCCCCAAATGGTATTGGTGCGGCATTTTTTCTCAGTACGCAGGAAATACTCGAAGTCGTTGATGAACGAGAGGTTCAACTCTTTTAACGGAATATCTTCACGCTTGTAGGTATGGGGTAGGAACTCACGGATGTGCTTGCAGACGGTAACATAACGTCGGAATGTTCCTTTTGCCCTGCTGTGTCCCACTTTCTTGGCAAATTCGCTGTTGTGTTGTTCAAACAGTTTTAGCAAGGTTTCCTGTTTGATACCGATGCCGAGATAGGCATCTTTCAACTTGGCAGCAGTGACATAACCGTCCGTCTGCATCAACTCTTGATAACGGCGGTTTATCTCCACTCTGATTTTGTCAACGGCACGGTTGATTCTTTGCGCTTCGGCACTCTTACCCGAAGCACGGTTGTTCTTCACGTCCCACAGGCGCAAGGGAACATCCATCTTGCAACTGAACTGCTTAATCTCTCCGTCCACCGTAATGCGACACATCAAAGGCAGGTTGCCGTTGGGTTTCTCACTGCCTTTCTTCACGTAGAACAATACCTTAAATGTACTTCTCATAACTCACTTTTTTTTGGTTACAAAATTAATTCATAGTGAGTTACCGACAGATACGACACATAACGCCAAACGATGCAAAATTTAGGTTTCGCAAGAAATTTGCATCATCGCACGGGTAATGATAAAGTAACTGAACTTTTGCTGCGTTTGTCCATATTCTGTCTCTTCTTGGCTTTTGAACAAGAGAAAAATATAGCGTAACGAACGCTTTTTCAGTCTGTTCGCTACGCTTTACTCAAATTTGCTATTCCGTTAGGTGTTTATTTTAAATTTAAGTGCTGATGCAAACCCACAAAAACTATTTGAAGGTGTAAAATTTAGATTGTGTATATTGTTTGTATCTAATAATTATTCAAGTCATTTTTCATCAAAATATACCAGATGGTATTCCGATGAACGCAAAAATTTATTTACAGCTCTTGTTAAATTCAATAATGAAGAAGGATTAAAAAATGATAATATAATTCCTAAAATACCCAATAAATTATTTATATCAATAACAAAAAAGATATTAATTCAAAATACTTTTTTTTACTTAAATAATGGAGATAAAAAATGTTTATATCACAACGCACCTGTGAACTGGATACGTTCACACTCATTTATACCTTATTTCAAAAGTGAACGTGATGGAATAGGAATAACAACACAATTAAAAGTTATACCTTTTGATAATAATCTTGATGTAAAAATTGCAAGTAGCATATTAAATAGTAGTTTATTTTTTATATGGTGGATAGTTAATTCTGACTGTTATCATCTTAATAAATCTGAGATTATGAATTTTAAATATTCTCATCAAAATGATGATGATATACGTTTGGAAAAATTATCAGATATACTTTCAAAAGATATGATTTCAAATAGTGTAAGGCGAGTTTATTTTTATAAAACTTCTGGACGAGTAGAATATGATGAATTTTATATGAAATGTTCAAAAAATATATTAGATGAAATTGATAAAGTTTTAGCCAGACACTATGGCTTTACTGATGAGGAACTTGACTTTATAATCAATTATGACATTAAATATCGTATGGGCGACGAATTAAATGATGAATAACATGCTGGAAACACTAATTATATTAGGGAATGGTTTTGACTTGGATTTAGGATGGAAAACATCTTATAAAGATTTTTATCGTGCAAAAGAAAATAAATTTAAAGAGTACGATAGAATGAAATATATTCAGGAAATGGTTAAAGAAGAATATTGGTATGATTTAGAAGGATACATTAGAAAATGTTTAATTGAAATGCCTAAAGAAAGAGCCAAAGAATTAAATCTATTTTGGCAGTTATGTAGGAATTTAATGTTTGAATATTTAAAACCTGGTAAAAAAATATATACTAATATAAGAGAAGAGGAAGTTTTCAACACAAATAAAGAATCATGTGCTTATAAAGTTCTTACAAAAATCACAAATAAGTCATCAATTGTAACATTCAATTATACAGATCCATTTATTCAAAATGGAATACCAAATAAGGCTACAGAATATATACATGTTCATGGAAATATCGTAAATACTATTCTTTGTTCAGATCTTATACTTGGTGCAGATAAATCTGTAATGGATGAAAATAATATTATAAATAACGAAAAACAAACATTACCAATAATAAAGTCTTATGAGACTAAATATTTGGACAAAGTATTTAGTCTTTTGAAGACACATAAAAATATTGTTTTTTACGGACACTCATTAGGACAAACAGATGCTGATTATTTTAAACCTTATTTTAAGAATATAATATCTGAAAATATAATTGAACAAAATATTTATTTTGTTACAAAGAATAATAAAGGATTACAACAAATGAAAGACAATCTAAATAAATATCAGATTAAATATGATGATATTTTTTTTTCTAAATCTAATGTAGTGCCTGTTTATACTGAAGAAGGTATTAATAGTGAAGGATTCCAAGCATTATTGAAATTAATTTAACATAAATGTATAATTACCTCGGAAACAAAGAACTTTTAAAAAAATGGAAGATAGGATTTCTTGCTTCTCGCAAGATTTCCACATCTTCTGTTTTGCCCATATTAGACTGGGCTGTTTCTATTAGTAAACAAACAGACGTTGTCATAGTCAGCGGTTTTCATTCAAGACTTGAAAAAGAAGTTCTTCGATTTCTGCTACAAGGTAAATGTGGAATTATTGTTATTCTCGCTCGCGGAATGTATCGTAAACTTCCCAAACAATATGAAGAAGCAATGAATGAAAACAGACTATTTATAATATCGAATGAAAAAGAAAATATAAAAAGAATTTCTGAAGCGAATGCTCATAAACGGAATAAATATATTGTTGATATATGTGATGAAATAAAACTTGTTGGAGTAGATAAGCATAGTTCCTTATATGAAATAACGCAAAAATAATAGCCCTATTGTCAATTGCTAAATATCAAATAATAAAAAATAAATGGAAGCATTAAAACAGATATTGAAATCATATTTCGGATATGACAGTTTCAGACCGATGCAGGAAGATATAATAAAGAATGTGATACAAAAGAAAGATTCTTTAGTGCTTATGCCTACAGGCGGCGGAAAGTCGATATGCTTCCAACTGCCGGCGCTGATGCTCGAAGGCACGGCTGTGGTTATATCGCCTCTGATATCACTGATGAAAGACCAGGTGGAGGCACTGCGTGCAAACGGAATAATGGCTGCAACACTGAACAGCGGTAACGATGAGGCAACAGACAGAGTGATACGCGAACAATGCAGACAGGGAAAGATAAAACTGCTGTATATTTCGCCTGAACGCTTTATGACAGAAATAGTATGGATAGGACAGATGATGAAGGTGTCGCTGTTCGCAATAGACGAAGCTCACTGCATATCACAATGGGGACACGACTTCAGGCCTGAATATGTACATCTTGGCGTGTTGCATGAACGCTTTGCCGATGTACCTATAATAGCATTGACTGCTACTGCCGACAAAACGACAAAGGCAGACATAATAGACAAACTGAACCTATGCGATCCACAGATATTTGTAAGTTCGTTCGACCGCCCAAATCTTAGTCTTGATGTAAGGCGCGGATACTCGGCAAAGGAGAAGCTGAACACCATATTGGACATAATAGACAGGCATCCTTATGAGAGCGGGATAATATACTGTCTGTCGCGCAAGGAGACAGAGCGGCTTGCCGGGAAGCTGAAGCGTGAGGGCGTTGCAGCCGGAGCATATCATGCCGGACTGGAGATGGAAGAGCGCAGCAGAATACAAGAGGACTTTATAAAAGACAAGATAGACGTAGTGGTGGCAACGGTGGCTTTCGGCATGGGCATAGACAAGAGCAACGTGAGGTATGTGATACACTATAACCTGCCTAAGAGCATAGAGAGCTTTTATCAGGAAATAGGACGCGGAGGACGCGACGGACTGCCCACGGAGACGGTGCTGTTTTATAACATAGGTGACCTTGTAACCCTGCGCAGCTTTGCCGACGAGAGCGGACAGAGCGAGCTTAACAACGAGAAACTGAACAGAATGCAGGAGTATGCCGAAGCACAGGTGTGCCGAAGGCGCATACTGTTAAACTATTTTGGTGAGGTGAGCGAACACGACTGCGGCAACTGTGATGTATGCAACAATCCTCCGCAGCATTTTGACGGCACGATGATAGTGAAGAAAGCACTGTCGGCAATAATGCGCACAAAAGAGCGTATAGGCTTTACTACGACGATAGACATTCTGCGCGGTACGATGTCTGCCGACGTGGCGGTAAACAGATATGATCTGCTTAAGACTTTTGGAGTGGGGCACGACGTGCCGGCACGCGACTGGCGCGACTATCTGTTGCAGATGCTGCAGATGGGCTTTATAGAGATAGCATATACCGAAGACAAGCATCTGAAGGTTACGATGCTGGGACGTGAGGCATTGTTTGGCGACAAAAAAGTGGAGCTTGCGATGATTAGGAGAGAGGACAGACGGAATAATAAAATCAAGCAGGCGCAGCAGGAATTGCCCATGCTGTATAGTAATGGCGATAAGACGGAAGACCCGGCCCTGTTCAGTGTGCTGCGTAAGCTGAGGCAGAATATTGCAGAAGAAAACAACTGGCCGGCGTATGTGGTTATGTCTGACAAGACACTGCACGCCCTTGCCAAAGAAAAGCCCACAACGCTGAATGCCTTCAGCAACATATATGGCATAGGCGAATATAAACTGAATACCTACGGCAAGAGATTTGTGGATGTGATAAAAGGATATGTCAATTCGTAAATCATTTATTTCAATTTAATTATAAATTTTATCACCTGTTTATATGTGCTTGGTAAAGCTAGAGATGTGATTATATAAGACAAACTTTTATTCTAATAATATTTTATGTGTATTTTTCTATATATAGAATATGTATATAAAATTGAAAAAAAATTATATTATACACTTGTATTAAAAATATTTTATATATTTTTGTCACATTATTTTTGAAAACAATAATTATACACTAACAACATAAAAACATTTGTAATTATGAAAAGGTTTTGTATTGAGTGTGGACATGAGATTGATGAAGGAAGAACAACATGTCCAAATTGTGGTTGTCCTGTTTATGATACTGCTAAGAATGACAGTAATGATGAGGAACATTATGAGGATAATGACGAGCCTTGGTATAATACGGACTTGTTCAGCGGAGTTGTAACTCCTTTGATGAGAAATTTTGACAATGGAAAATCCTTTCGGATTATAGCAGAAACAGCGATATCGTTATTGTCATTAGCTTCTATCGTAGCAGCACCTCTGACTGCATATTATATATATAAGAATAAAATTATGTATGGATGTGATACAGAGGATAAAATATTGATAATGATTGCTGTAATTATTCTGTTGTTAATGAGCTTATTTAGCTATAGCTATTGGGTTAAACGTATATCATTTATTAAACTTATTTTTGATCCAAAAGACGAATATGTTGTAATTCCTATTGGAACATATTTATTTCAATGGGTAGGTGAATGGATTGCATTATTATCATGTGTCGTTGCTTGTATTATCTTTATTTTATATTTTATTTCATTTGATTCAGAATCATTGACTCTTGGGTGGAATTATGGTTGCTACTGCATAGCTACAGGTTTCGTGTTATCTTTTGTCTTCAGACTTATAGCAGAACGTATGCGTGCTGTGGCATCGATAGCTAACAACACTAAACAATTTAAGAGAAAAATGAAAGTGGTGAAAAATGACAATTTTGAGTATCAGGGACTTTTAAACAATTTCTTATATTTTGTTGCCATAGCAGTAACCTTAGCCTATACTCTGACAGCATTGTTTGAGTGATTTTATTAAGGCTAATATTAAAATTAAATATGATTTTTTGATAAAATAAAATATATGTCTAAGAGATATTGTAAAGAATGTGGGAATGAAATTCCTAAAGATGCTAAATTTTGTCCTAACTGTGGAGCACCCATAGAAGATACTGAAGAAACACAGGAAGCGGATATGGAGCAATATTATGATTCAAGTAGCAAAAAACGTAAATCGTTAATAGTAATGCTTGTTTTTCTTGGGACATTAATATTGATTGTGCTGGGCGTGATTATATATGCTGAATATAGGGACGCAAAAGCCGAACAAATAGCCCATGATAAATATGTTCGTGACTCTATTGCTACAGCACGTAAAGACTCTATATTATTGGCGCAACAAAAAGATCAGATGAGAAGAGATTCTATAAAGTTTGTACGTGAACTGCCAAAAAGAATCAAGGAGGCATACATCAATAAAGTCGAAGCATATTATAATCAAAGTGGGAATTTTGAACATGGTTATTTCCTTTATGACTTAACAAAGGATGGCATTCCTGAATTATGGGTAGTTAGCGGTAATGGAGCATCTGATGGTAGACTGAATGTTTTTACATATTTTAATGAAGATATTATAAGTATATTTGAAAATAATTTAGGCTATTCATATTTTTATAAAGGTAAAGGGTATATACTTCAGGTAGTTGAAGATATGTATGAATCAAAATGGTATAAAATTAAATATAATGGTCAAGGTATTGAAAAGGAACAAGTGTATGAGGAAGAAGCATACGATGAGTATGGTGCTCAGTATAAGACTCCTTCTTTGCCGGATGTTAAGATATACGAGATGTCTAATACCTCTCCGATATTGAATATGAATATACGAACGCAACAATGATACATATATCTGTTTAAAAAACAAAAGTTGAGCATAGAGTTTAAGATTGAATGCTCAACTTTTTTGTATTTTGAATACTCGTTAATTGTTTATTACAATTGTATTGACATCGTTATTTTTATACAACTTAGATTACAAGCTGTGTCTTATCATATTGCACCAAATATAAAAAGATATGCTTGGGATAATTTAGCATCCGCTTCCGTCAATGCTGCATGATTGTCCTTCTTCCTTTACAGGCGGCTGTAAGCCGGCTTTATCCGGACGGAATGTAACGGTGCCGTCTTCAAGAACAAAACATGGAATACCTACAGAGCTTACACGCTTCATGACATCGAAGGCTGGATTTTTGTCGCGCAGCCTTAGAAACTCTTTAAGATTTCTTACATGTTCGCCGATGTCGACGACTTCATATTTGTCGTTCCCTTTAACTTGCTCTTTAACGTCTGTGCAGTCAGGGCATGTGTTCATTACATAAATCTTAATCATAATGCAAATGTTTTTAGTTTGACGAATAAATGTCATGGCATATAATGCCAATGACAAAGTTAAGGAAATTTACTAATACCAGTATGTGCTGAGGCGATAAATGTTGTGTAAAATATGAAATATATGTCAGAAACGGCCGGCAAGGATTACAGCATGTGAGGCTTGGCGGCAAATAGTATAAATGCATGTCGGCTGTAAGGCAATGAGCGTAAAAGCTGTAACAGCAGTGTAAACTTATATGATATTGTGGCTTTGTGATGATGTATTTGGCTTTAATTTTGTACTTTTGTAAAGTGTAGAATATTTGCCGCTTAATGAATAGTGCCGGTTTGTGTGGTTTTCGTATAGAGAATCATTGGGCATTCATTTGTTTGTGGTATGTATAGTTTGAATTTTTCAATGACGAATATGGATAAAAAGATATTATTCCTTCACGGATTTTTTGCCAGTGGCCAATGTGTGCCGGCACTTAGTCTTAGAGAGGCTCTAAAGGGAAAGGCAGAGGTGATAACGCCCGACCTGCCGATACATCCAGATGAGGCCATGGCGATGATTAAAGACATCTGCGACAGTGAGAAACCTGACGTGCTTGTAGGCAACAGTTGCGGGTCGTTTTATGCACAGATGGCTGCCAACATAGAAGGCATACCGGCACTGCTGGGCAATCCGTATTTTATGATGACGGAGTTTCTGAAAACCAGAATAGGTGAGCATGAATATAAGTCGCCGCGCCAAAACGGCAGGCAACGTCTGGTAATTGACGAGAAACTTATTTGTGAATTTTCCGAGATGGAAGCTGTTCAGTTTGAGTGCTGCAAGGATGAAAACAAGGAACGGATATGGGGACTGTTCGGCGAGAATGACACTCTGGCGCATTTCGAACCGTTGTTTATGGAGCATTATAAACATGCTTATCATTTCCCGGGAGGACATACACCTACGGCAGATGAGGTGAAGGAATGGTATGTGCCGCTGGCTGAAAAAATGCTGGTACAAAATTTATAGCTGTAAATGCTAACGGCAGGAAGGAAAGTGTTTCTTATCTTGACAGATGTTAATAATTGATATTATGAGGACAGAAAAGATAACCGCAGAGAATGTAGACAACGTGCAACTGAAAAGTCTGTATGAGAGTGCGTTTCCGAAGGAAGAGCGTATACCATATGATGAGTTAAAAGGGCTGTTGGGAGTTATGCCCATAGACTTTATGGCATATTATGACGAAGACGTGTTTGTTGGCTTGACGATGGTTCTTAACCGCAAAGATTTTAACTGGGGCTGGTATTTCGCCGTAAGGGAAGAGCTGCGCGGCAAGGGATACGGACAGCATATTCTAACTGCATTGAAGGCAAAATATGCAGACAGACGACTGGTTATAGATATAGAATCGCCATGGCAGACAGACTGCAACAACAAGGAGCAGCGTTGCAGAAGATATGAGTTTTATAAGCGTAACGGATTCCGCGACACCCAGACGGCAAAGAGTTTTGAAAGTATTGACTACACAATTTTGTTGCTGGGGGAAGGAACGTTTACGCAAAATGACTACGACAGCATAATAGATGATTTAAGAAAGTTTTGGAAGAATCTGCCAAAGGAGGACTGATGATGACGATAGATGAAGCTATAAAGCAAAGGCATAGCGTGAGGGCTTATAAGAACATGCCTCTGACAGACAACGATGTGAAACTGCTTGAGGGTAAGATAGAAGAACTTAATGCCATGGGGCATCTGCATATGCAGATGATACAGAATGAGCCTAAGGCTTTTCATGGTATGCTGGCAAAGTATGGCAAGTTCAGAAACGTTAACAACTATATCGTTATGGCAGGAAAGAAGGCAGATGACCTTGATGAGCGTATCGGCTATTATGGTGAACAACTGGTGCTGGCAGCGCAGATGGCCGGGATGAATACCTGTTGGGTAGGATTGAGCTATAAGAAAGTGCCTGGAACGTATGTGCTTGATGATGATGAAGCAATAAAAGCCTATATTTCGATAGGCTACGGCGAGACAAACGGCGTGTCGCACAAAATAAAGCGCATGGAGCAGGTGAGCAATGCTGACGGGGCAACTCCTGAATGGTTTAAGAGTGGAGTTGAGGCCGCCTTGCTCGCTCCTACAGCAGTGAATCAGCAGAAGTTTTATTTTGAGTATGTTAGTGCCGACGGAATAAATCCTGCAAAGGTACGTGCAAGGCGTCAGTTCTCATTGGTAGGTTATACTAAAATGGATTTAGGTATAGCCAAACTGCATTTCGAAATAGGAGCAGGCCTGGAGAACTTTGTGTGGACAGAATAAGTATAGATATTAAATGCTTATAACACAGATGGACCGACGGCTAGTGGAGGTAGCTCAATTGTCTGTGGACTTATTATCAAATTTTAGAGCTAAGACCTTATGACATTATAATAAAATAAGTCCAAACCGATTATTGACTTTTGTCGGTTTGGACTTATTCTTATCAGTTGTGCCAACTACAGCATTGTATCTGCGATGTTTATTGATTCAAGAACGGATCGAGAAGAGCCATCAAATCTGATTTAGACATTGCACCACTTTGTCTGTAAAGAATTTCTCCATTTCTGAAGAGCATAAGAGTGGGGACTGATTGTATGCCATAGCGTCCGGCTGTATCATTGTGTTTGTCAACGTCAACCTTAATGATACGTATCTTGTCGCCGAGAGTTGCCTTAACTTGTTCTAATACAGGGTGCATCATTTTGCATGGACCACACCATGTGGCAAAGAAGTCTACTAGGACGAGACCATTGCCGGATATTACGTCGTTAAAAGTTTCCATCGCTTTTCGTGATTAAATTAATAACTTATTTGTAATTCTAACAAGCAAAGTGTGTGCCAAGCTGGCGTATGTAAACGGGCAACAGAGCTTCAGGTATTTCGTTTTTGTATGGATGAGGTTTATTTTTCTGTAATAAATCATCATGCTACATACACTGGCTGTTATTGATGTCTCCCTTTGATGATTACATAAATGATAACTGGTGCGCCCATTATTGGGGTGACAGCATTAAGGGGTATGATGCCGTTGTCGCCAGGAAGAACGCATATTATGTTGCACAGAAGTGATATGGCTGCTCCGGAAAGAATAGTGCCAGGTATGAGATAGCGGTGGTTGTCTGTCTTAAGAAGCATACGTGCTATATGTGGAACTGCAAGTCCGATAAATGCAATAGGGCCACAATAGGCGGTGGTAACAGCGGTAAGAAGGCCTGTTACCAATAAAAGGCAATTGCGCAACTTGATGGTGTTTATACCAAGATTTTCTGCATATTGTTCGCCTAACAACACGGCATTGAGAGGTTTAATGAGAAGCAAGGCACATATTAGACCTACTATTGTAACAGCTGCGAACAGAGGCATCTGAGCCATAGACACTCCTCCGAAGTTGCCCAATCCCCATATCATATATGAGTGAACGCCCTCTTCAGTCGCAAAGAAGTTGAGCAGTGATATTGCAGATGAGGATATATAGCCTATCATAATGCCGGTGATAAGGAGCATGACGTTATTGTTTACAAGATTAGAGAAAAACAATAATACAGCCATTACTGCCACAGCACCTACAAATGCGGCAATAAGTACTGCCAGAAATCCAGTAACAGAAACTGCTCCTGCCGTTATGCTTCCACCAAACAGAAGCATAACGAAAGCCACGCCAAGGCTGGCACCACTGTTGATACCGAATATAGACGGACCGGCAAGAGGATTGCAGAATGCGGTCTGAAGTAATAATCCGCTGACAGCTAATGCTCCACCGCATAAAATGGCCGTAAGAGCCTGGGGCAGGCGAGTCTGCAATATTATATATTTCCAACTTTCATTAACATCATCATTGCCGCTGAAAATATCGATAATGCTGTTTATCGGTATTTTCACGGCTCCATAGATGATGTTAATTACAAACAGAGCAATTATTGCCAAAGTTATTACAACAAAAAATCTGCAATATTTTTTCATTTTATATGTTCAAAGTATTTCGCTTTGCCAAGTTCGGTTATTTCCGGATGTGTTATTATGATGAAATCACGCAGCAACAAGTCTGGATGGAATGGGGTGTCTTCGTAGAACGTGTTACTGTAAGTATTGCATCCGAAGACCATCTTGTTCTTGAATGCCTTAAACTGTGAGTATCCGCTGTTTTCCGTCAACAATGATTTGTTGGTGGCTTTTTGAGGACTATTATATCTGATAAGCCAAATGTCGCTGTTGCCGGCTTTTTCGAGGACTATTTCAAAAGGTAGAGGTAGACTGCCGCTGCTCTTTTCGGCAGAAAAAGGATATGCCGCATTTGCATCAGCAATTATCTGTCCGATGGTGCTTTGTCCGCCAGGCACATACCATACAGAACTGTTTATCTTGTCGATAATTACAGAATGTCTTGTTTTGGCAGTTTTAGCAATTTGCTTGAGGCTGTTGTATTTTGTCTCAACGTCATTAAAGATGCTGTCAGCCTGTTTTTCTGCACCAAACAGCATTCCATAGAATTTCATCCATTCTGCTCTTCCCAATGCTGTAGTTTCCATGTAGTCAGCAGTTTCAATGATGGGCTTTTCCCACTCATTAAGACGTCCGTAGCCTCCGCTGTTCTGAAATGGTGAAATCAATATTGCGTCAGCGTTTATACCTATAATCTTTTCGAGTGTTGGGGTTATTCCGCTGCCGCAGTCAGCAATTTTGTTTTCTTTGCATTGTTGCTGAATCCATGGCAGATTAATATATTTGACATCACAAACCCCTTTGATGTTCTGACCTTTGCCAAAAGACATAATCAGGCCGCAGTGAACAGATGTCGTTACAACCGCACGTTGCAAAGGTGTTCTGACAATAGTGCCCTGTGGCAGATTGGCAGGCAGTTCTTTGTCTGACGGTACAAGGATGTATGTATGAAGTATTTTTCCTTTGTTCCAAGGATCGTTCAGGGTGACAACGTTGTAACCGTCGCATTTGATTATATGAAGCTGCTTGGCATATTTAAGTTCTAGGGTGTCACCGCTAAAAGATGTATCAGTGCTGTTACCCCGGCATGCGCACAGGGTAATCAGCACTGATATCAGTAAAGAGGTTATCGTTAAATTTTTATTCATAAACAACACCAGTATTGAATGCTATTGCATTAGGGCCAACTCCGGTAGAGAACATCTTAACGAAGGTTCCGTCTTCTTTGTACATGTTGACATAGCCATCTGTAGTATAGCTTGCATATCCGGTGTCAGGATTCTTGCTGTAAGAAGTGATAAACACATATCCGTTAACAGGGTCAACTCCAATTGCAGATGGGCTGAACGGCAGGTCGTCTGTTATGAATGTCTTAACTTCGCCGCTTGCAATGTTGTAGACGCTGTAAGTAGGAGTGACGGGAGAAACATAGCTGTAAGGAGCATTTATTACGTAGATGTTTTTCTTATCTGTCGCCATCATTGTTGCGTCGATAAGGTTTGTAACCTTCTTGTCTGCAGTAATCTTCTTTACACCGGCGCCATATTGGTTGTAATTAGAATCATAAAGACCACTGTCCATCACATAAAGTGTTCCGTCGATAACACTGATGCCAACAGGGTTTGTTATCAATGGGTCGGTGAGATTTGTAACGCTTCCATCGGTAAGGTTGATGTATGAAATAGAAGGATTTTGGCCATTGCCATAGCTGCTGTTTGCTACATAAAGCATATTGCCGTCTATAGCAATTCCCTCAGGATATGAACCAGCCTGATAAATCTTATCCAGATTTAAAGATGCTGTGTCGATTGCTGCAACGTAGCCTTTGAATGTTGACACATAAATTTTTCCGTTTCCTGCTGCAAGACGTCTGGGTGTCTCACCCTTGTCTGCTCCCATAACTTCGGTTGTCTTTATTGTTCCGACAGACACCATTGTGTTCTTGTTGACAACTTCAACTGTATTTTCGCCCGTTACAACAATATACATCTTGTCACCATAAATCAGTGCGTCATTAGGTGTTGTGCCAAGATTGCGTCCGTTGGCAGCCTGAAATACCTTCTGGGCGGCTGTCTGTGTAGAATAGTCTATAGATGTGATGCTGCCGCTGATTTGAGAACTCATGTTTCCTGAGTTGACAATGAAAGCACCTGTGCTGACATCAATAGGTTTCGGAACGTAATTATCGTCATCGTCGCTGCACGATGTAAATGATACGCATAATGCAATTGCTGCAAAACTTAAAAATTTTTTCATTTCTTTTTTTGATTAAAATTTATAATTTATTGAAAATTGATAGCTTATTCCCGGCATCGGATATGCCTTGACAATTTCGTATTGCTTGTTGAGAAGGTTCTTGATATCTCCTCGTAGGGTAATCGTGTTTTTGGCTATTTTAAACGATCTGAAAAGGGTTATGCCGGTTTCGAAAAATCCCGGTATGTTAGAGTCTTCATAATGTTCGTTATTTGAACTGCGGCTGCTCATACCGGTGCCGTGTACTGTGAGGTTTATCCATGGATTTTCGTAACAAACAGAAACGCTTCCAGAGTGTAATGGTGTGTAGGCAATCTGGTATCCATAATATGGAGATTCCGGATTAGTACGGTTTTCTGCATTCTGCAGGCTATAGCTGGCTGTAAGAGTTATCAAATGCTTGTCTGAAAACTTATGCATTACATTAGCCGTTGCGTCTAAGCCCAACACTCTTACCTTTCCGACATTTATGTTTGTCCATATAAACATATTGTATGGTACGGCAACTATTTTGTCTTTAACATGGTTGAGATATCCGTCTAATGTTATTTTGATATTTGTCTTTTTTGTGACATCTTGTAATAATGTGAATCCTATATTATATTGATCAGTGCTTTCAGGAAGCAGATTTGTGCTGCCGTAATGATAGAAATATGACTCATTGAATGTTGGTGCCCTGAATATATTTTTATATGATGCTCTAATATAAAAGTCATTATTTTTAAAAACTTTATATGAGAGTGACAGAGATGGTGAGAGTTTGCTCATGTCGCGTGCAGATTCTCCATATTCTGCACCATTGTAATATAGTGAAAGCAGCAATTTTCCGATGATAGACAGTCTTGCTGATTTATATTTAGCTGTAGCTGCCTGAAGAACGGTATGTCTAAATGGGTGTGTATCTGTTGAAAGGCTGCTGTTCATGTTGTTATAGCTGTAGTCGGCAGAATAGCAGAATGCCCAGTCTTTAAATGGAGTGTATAGGAGACTTGCAGATGTATAAGCTTCTCTTTGCCAATAATCAGCATCTTTTATGCCGTCGCTATATGAACCGTCTTTATATTTTGAAGCTGCCCAGTTATATTTTGCATTAACTTTTAAAGATAGATTGCTGCTGTTAAATGTGCGGTAGCCGATTTGGGCAAAGAAGTTCTGGTCTCTGAGCTCTTCATTGCTTATATTTGTGTAATATCTGACTTGTCCGGGCAGTTGTCTGTCGTTATCATAATAATATATTTTGCCGCTTAATTCATTGCGGGTATTAATGTTCCATATAAAATTAGTCTCACCATGCCCTGATTTCATACGACTGTTTGTGCGGCGCTCTTTTGTAACGACTGAAATATTGCGTAGCGTGAAAGGATAATCGTTTTCCGCATAGACGAATTCTCCAATTGCCGAGAAAGAAAATTTGTTTGAAAAATTCTGTTCGTATCTTATAAATGGACTAATATATCCGAATGAACCAACTTTCAGCTGAGTGGTCAGATGAGGAGCTGTGTCTTCTGTAGGAGACTTTATTGTCCTTATGTTAATGGATGCCGGTAAACTAGCATTTTTTGCGGGTATAAAAATGTCGTCATTATCGCCGATGACAAGCGACATGTTGTCAATGTTTTCTAAGGAATAGCGCGACAGGTCGATTTGTCCGCTCTGGCAGTCGCTAAGCATGATTCCGTCATAGCTAACGCCTGTATGCTGAGTGCCGAAACTTCTGACAGAAACGGTTTTCATACCTCCGGCACCACCATAATCACGTATGGTTATTCCGGGCATACGGTTAAGGGCATCAGCTATATCAGTGATGCCTGCAGTATTAAGGCTTTTGTTGTTGATTACATATAATGGCGATGTACTGGTAACTTCTTGCTTTTTTTTATTTTCTGTGACCACAACATCCTGCAACTGATATGTGTTATCAATTGTATCATTTTTTTCAGATTGCGCTTGAGCACAAAAAGGAACTGAGCATACCAGAACTAATGCCGTTATTTTTTTCATGTGTAAAATGTTTTATCAACAGCTTTCCTCGAAGCTGGTGGGATAAACTGTTTCAATGGCAGGTCTTCTGACTTATTGTCATAAAAGCAAACGCCTTCCCTATAATACACAGTGGCTATTTTGTTTGCTTCATAAACGACAAATTACAGCAGCGGGACTGTCAGGGATTTTCACCTTGTTCCCTTTTAATCATCGTATGATGAACCGATTGATTGTGCAAAGGTAATGATAATAATTATAATTTTAATAATAAAACAGTTAAAAAGATGATATGATACATTCCTTTTAATAGAAAGTGCGTATATATGTTTGGTAAATTGATGTGGTACGAAAAATAGCCATACCAGCGATAAGCACGGTATGGCTATTATATGATATTTACAATTGTGATGCTAAATGTATGCTTGTGTTTTAGTATTCGTCATCATCTGCGACATCTTCTGCTGTAAGATCGAGGTCTTCAGGATTTTCCTCGATTGTTGTTCTGTAGCTTTCTTCTGTCAGCTTATCTTCGTCGAATGCGTCATCATCATCGTCATTGTCATACTTTTCATCAATCTCTGGCAGATCCTCGTCGTCATCTTCGTCAGAATCGTATTTGCGAGAGTCGTCTGTTCCAAATTTAAGACGGGGCTTTTCTGTTTCGGGCTTAAGTTTTGCAAAAATAGCTTCAATCCATGCACCTTTTGAAATTTCCAATACTTCAAATCCGTCAGCAACTTTCTTTTCGTACATTCCGCCAACTTTATGTAATCTGTCTTTGGGTAAAGTTGTTGTACTTATGTCAAATCCGCTCTGTATGATATCCTGAATGCTTTGTGACAAAGAATCCCAACCTCCGCCAAAATTACGATCGATAACTTCAAGCAGTTTTGTTGCAGAAATATGGCGGATGTTCTCGTATGTTAGGTCTGTTACCCTTAATATAGGACGTTTTTTTATTCCTATTTTGACCTTCTGGCTTTCATCTACAGGCATTGTGCCAATCTGGAAACCGCGGGCTTCATACTTCTTGATTATTTCAGGGCGGTCTATCTTTATTTCTTCAACTTCAAATGCGCTTTTGATGATATCAATGTAGTGCTTGATGTTTTCTCTTATATCGGAGTCTTTTTCTGCAACTTCCAACATCCTGAAAACATCATTCTCCTGAATATCCCAAACGTTACTTTTGTTGATGGTTTTTAATGTAAGTGACTTCTTATCAATATCTTTCATATTTCTTTTTAATTAATTTCTTTTTATTTTTAAAATATATCTCTATCTGTCAGTATAGGAAACTTTGAACGATAATGATTCAGTTTGTCTAAATCAATTTCAGCAGTGATAGCCTGTTCTTTTTCGTCAGACTTGGCTAGTAAAGCGCCTTTGGGGTCAATGATGGCACTATTTCCGTTATATTGACATCTATCATCTTCCCCTGTGCGGTTACATCCAATTACATAACATTGATTTTCAATGGCCCTTGCTCTTAATAGGATGTTCCATGCGTCCTGCCTGTTTTGAGGCCAGTTGGCCACAAAAATTATAGCGTCATAGTCTTCTTTATATCTCATCCATGCAGGGAATCTTAAATCATAACAGGTCTGTAATAAAAAACGGAAATTTTTATATTTCGCAATTACTCTTTTGTCGCCTGCTGTATAGTATACGTCTTCTCCTCCGTATTTAAACAAATGGTGCTTGTCGTAGTAATAATATTCTCCGTCAGGCATTACAAAATATAATCTGTTTCTGTACTGCGACTGATGTGTCAGGATAGAAAGACTTCCACATATTGCACATCTGTTGGATTGTGCTGTTTCTTTCATCCATTCAAGTGATTCCTGAAAATTGACTTCAGCAGAATATTTTGCTGGATCTGTTATAAATCCTGTCGCCCACATTTCTGGCAATATGTATAAATCAGAGCCAGGATTATTGGATATAAGTTGACCTGCTACAACCTGATTCTTATCAGGCTGCACCCACTTGATATCCGTTTGGAGGATTGTAACTTTCACTATTTATTCTCGTTTTCAGTTTCTATGAATGCTGCAAAAGTAATATATTATCTTTTATTCGCAAGTTTTTAATAGATATTTTTTGCATAAATGACATATATTTTCTACTTTTGCATTTATGGTTAAGCCTTTAGCAGAGAGATTAAGACCCAAGGTTCTTGACGACTATATCGGACAGAAACATCTTGTCGGTAAGAATGCCGTTCTCCGTAATATGTTGGAAGCCGGAAGAGTGACATCTTTTATCTTATGGGGGCCTCCTGGGGTAGGAAAGACGACATTGGCCTTGATAGTGGCAAATCACCTAAAAGTACCCTTTTATACATTGAGTGCTGTTACAAGTGGTGTGAAAGATGTCAGGGATGTTATTGATAAAGCCAAGAATGCTGGCTTCTTCAATAATTTTACTCCTATATTGTTTATTGATGAGATACACCGCTTTAGCAAGAGTCAGCAAGATTCTTTGCTGGCTGCGGTTGAGAAAGGTATAGTTACGTTGATAGGCGCAACCACGGAAAATCCTTCTTTTGAAGTTATCAGACCATTGCTTTCAAGATGTCAGCTTTATGTGTTGAAGCCCTTGGAAAAAGAAGACTTGCTCGGACTTTTGCAGCGCGCTTTAAGAGAAGATGTTGAACTGAAGAAAAAAAATATAGAACTGAAAGAGACTAATGCCATTCTAAGGTATAGCGGGGGAGATGCCCGTAAATTGTTGAATATTTTAGAGTTGGTCGTTGATTCTGTCAATAGTGAAAAAATTGAGATAACAGATGAAACTGTAGTAGGGTGCTTGCAGCAAAATCCTCTTGCGTACGATAAGGACGGAGAAATGCATTATGATATAATATCTGCGTTTATAAAAAGTATTAGAGGTTCGGATCCTGATGCAGCGTTGTATTGGCTAGCACGTATGATTGAAGGTGGTGAGGACCCTAAGTTCATTGCTCGCAGACTTGTTATAAGTGCTTCAGAGGATATTGGCTTGGCGAATCCGAATGCGTTGTTGCTTGCCAATGCAGCATTTGATGCCGTAAATAAAATAGGATGGCCTGAGGGGAGAATTCCATTGGCCGAGGCAACGGTGTATCTTGCGACGAGTCCCAAGAGCAATTCTGCATATAACGGCATTAATCATGCACTTGAAGTTGTTGCCAGGACTGGTAATCTACCGGTGCCATTGCATTTGCGTAATGCTCCTACGAAACTTATGGCTGATCTAGGATATAGTGACGGGTATAAGTATTCACATGATTATCCGGAACATTTTGTTGAACAACAATTCTTGCCTGATGAACTTGTTAATGAGCGGATATGGCATGGGCAACATTCGCCCAATGAGGAAAAGTTGTATCAACGAATGTTGAAGTGTTGGGGAAACAGATTTAAAGAATAACAAAAATATATAACTATGAAGATTGTTGTTTTAGATGGATATAGTGTAAATCCAGGTGATTTATCATGGAACGGAATAAAAGAATTAGGTGATTTGACAGTATATGACAGAACGTCTCCTGATGATGTAGTGTCGCGTGCTGAGCAGGCTGATATCGTGTTGACAAATAAAGTTGTGTTGTCTGATGCCATAATGGCTAAGTTGCCTAATTTGAAATATATAGGAGTATTGGCTACAGGAGTCAATATTGTTGATATTGCAGCAGCGCGGAAACGTGGTGTCATTGTAACGAATGTGCCTGCTTATAGCACAGACAGTGTGGTTCAGATGACTTTTGCGCATATTTTAAACATTACCAATCGCGTTGCTCATTATTCAAAACAAAATCGTAATGGCCGATGGAGCAGTAATGAAGATTTCTGTTATTGGGATACGCCTTTGAATGAACTTGCCGGAAAAACTCTTGGTGTGGTTGGACTTGGTAGTATTGGATATAAGGTGGCATGTATCGCACGTGATTTTGGTATGGATGTTTTTGCTTTTACAAGCAAGAATTCTGCAGATCTTCCTGATGGTATCCAGAAGACGACGCTGGACGGACTTTTAGGTATCAGTGATATAGTAACGTTGCATTGTCCTTTGACGGAAACGACTAAAGAGATGATAAATAAGGCTACCTTAAAAAAGATGAAGAAAGGTTCGATATTGATAAATACCGGTAGAGGCCCATTGGTGAACGAGAATGACGTTGCAGAGGCTTTAAATGAAGGATGGCTCGGGGGGTATGGTGCTGATGTTATGTGTCAGGAACCTCCACTTGAGGATAATCCTATTTTCAGCGCCCCCAATGCCTATATAACTCCTCATATAGCATGGGCTACTTATGAGGCTCGTGTGCGTCTTGTTAATATCGTGACCTCTAATATTAAGGCTTTTCTTGACGGTAAGCCGGTAAATGTTGTCAGCTAATGAATACAGTGCAGCTTGTTATAGAGTTTTTGGGAACATTCGCATTTGCTATATCTGGTATAAGATGGGCGGCGTTTAAAAACTTTGACTGGTTTGGAGGGTATGTTGTAGGGTTGGCCACGGCAATAGGAGGCGGTACAATTCGTGATGTTATGCTTGGCGTAACTCCTTTTTGGATGACAAACTCTATATATATAATATGTACGGCGGCAGCCTTGGTGCTTGCTATAATATTTAAGAAGGCTATAGTAAAGTTTTCTAGTACATGGTTCCTGTTTGATACTTTGGGACTTGCACTGTTTACTATAGCCGGTATACAAAAAACATTATATGCAGGCTTCCCGTTTTGGGTCGCAATCATAATGGGGTGTATCACAGGCGTGGCCGGAGGTATTATTCGTGATGTACTGATAAATGAAGTTCCGCTGATATTCCGAAAGGAGATTTATGCTGTTGCGTGCATATTAGGCGGTTTTGTATATCAGATATGTTATTATTGGGGATTAAATTTGGAGATTATTGTTATTTCAAGCTTTGTAACTGTTGTTGTTGTAAGGCTTATGGCTGTGAAATATCATATTTCTTTGCCTCATTTACATGAAATGGAAGAAAAATAATAGTTTTTCATTAAAAAGATACGGAAAAATTTTGCTGTATTAGAAAATATGCGTACCTTTGCATCGCATTTAAGAAATGGTCCCGTGGCTCAACTGAATAGAGCATCTGACTACGGATCAGAAGGTTACAGGTTTGAATCCTGTCGGGATCACAAATTAGGCCACCTTAATAATTGGTGGCCTAATTTGTTCGTATAAAGGGTTCTGATGCTTGTGCTTTCTTTTGGGGACAATAGAAATTTAGGGACAGTAGAAATTTAATTGGGATTTTTTGTTGCAATTCCATAGAAATCCCGACCATTTGCAATATGGAAACGAATCAATTGGAAGTGTTAGCTCGCCTAGTGCTGCCTTCAGAAATACTGATTCTGTTAGTATAGTAAGTGTTGAAGAATCTTCGACAGAGATTCATATTCACCTTGATGAATTCAGAATTATTGCTCTTTAGAATCGCAAAGCTCTACGGATATCCCATTAAATTTCTACTGCACCAAAATTGCCTGCAAGAGGTGGCTTTTGGGCTTGTAAAAGGCTACTTTTGGGGTGATAAAAGATGGCATTTTGCGTATTGTACTCATAATGTGATATTTAATCAATTTGAGCCCAACAAGGCATCGGCTAAAAGTGCATAAGTTGTAATCGTCCTATTCATGTGCGTGTTTGAAGTTAGTTCGGTAAAGTGGTTATAAGGCTATGAATTTGCAAGGTTGTCTATTGAAAGCATTGACTGGCAAAGAAGGGTTAATTGTGTTTGAATTTTCAGAATGTGCCAAAATGAAAATATACAAATAGGGACATTGTTTCACTTTTCGACAAACGGCACGGACATTTGAGGTGACGTTACCTGTCGTTACGACTATATGTTTTTCAGACCTTAGTCTGCTTCAGAGGCAAATTTCTTTGAAAAACTCGTCAATTATATAATAAAGTTCTATAATTTTGTTTTCGATAATCATCGTTGCATCTTTTTGTCGCTATTTGATTTTTACCTATAAGGATGCAAAAACAATTGAGTGATTACCCAATTTGTCTCTAATTAGAGTGTCGTTAGGTGAAATAATCTTTGAAAATGCGGTATTGAATATAAACTCATTTTAGAGTAGAAGACAGAGCAAAAAGGTCTTTCCTTTGTCTTTTTTTGTTTTATATTTATGTGTGTAAATGTTTGATAAATAGTGTAAAAATGCTAAATGTCACCTTAATATGAGGTTAAGAGTATTTTATGTATAGTATGTTTGATGATTGTGTCTTTGCCTTGGTATAAATAGCACAAAATAATATTGCAATATTATTTTGTGCTATTTATATAATTATGTACGAAGCTTTCAAGTGCTTCCCCCCTCAGTCCGATGTTTAAAACATTTCCTTTTTCGTCAACAATTATAGTGAATGGGATGGCTTGTATTCCATACATCTGAGCGGCACTGTTGCCCCAACCCTTAAGGTCGGACAATTGGATCCAGGTCATGTTCATTTCTTTTACGGCGTCTTTCCATTGCTCTTTGTCTTCATCAAGAGAGACGCCGACAATACCCAATCCTTGTTCTTTATATTTATTATATGTATTTACTAAATTAGGCATTTCTTGTCTACATGGACCGCACCAACTTGCCCAGAAGTCAATGATTGTTATTTTGTTTTTTGAAAATACGTCTTTTACAGACACCTTATTACCATTGATGTCTTCCATTACGAAGTTGATTTGTTCAGACTGTGTTTCGCTTTCTTTCTGTTCGCTGATTTCTGTATCGTTGGGCGTGTTGCCGTTTTGAGGCGTGCCATTCTTTTGTGAATGGCACGCTGTCAAAAACATAATTATAATGGTTGAAAATGTTATCTGTCGAAATATTTTCATACTTATTATACTAAATATTGCGAACTGATGCTTTCGTTGTTTACGACTCTTCTGATTGTTTCTGCAAACATATCTGCAACAGAGAGCTGTTTTACTTTTGCACATCTGTTAGAATATGGTATAGAGTCAGTGAAAACCATTTCTTCGAGTGCGGAGTTCTGAACTCTTTCGCTTGCAGGGCCACTCATTACACAATGCGAAGCGCATGCTCTGACGCTTTTTGCACCAGCTTTTTTCATTATGTCTGCAGCTTTTGTTATTGTGCCTGCAGTGTCTACCATGTCGTCAATGATAATTACGTTCTTGTCCTTGACGTCACCGATAATCTGCATACTTTCAACAACATTTGCTCTTGCGCGTGTTTTGTTACATAAAACAAGAGGACATCCAAAGTATTTAGCGTAAGTATTAGCACGTTTACTTCCGCCTACATCTGGAGATGCAATGACCATGTCTTCAAGTTTTAGGCTCTGAAGGTATGGGAGTATTACACCTGACGCATATAGGTGATCTACTGGAACATCGAAGAATCCTTGTATCTGATCTGCATGAAGATCCATTGTTATGAGTCTGTCGATACCTGCTACTCCGAGAAGGTCTGCCACCAATTTGGCACCAATGCTTACACGCGGCTTGTCCTTTCTGTCCTGACGTGCCCAGCCGAAATATGGGATGACAGCATTTATGCTTTTGGCTGAGGCACGTTTGGCAGCGTCTATCATAAGCAACAATTCCATTAGATTGTCAGAGTTGGGGAATGTGCTTTGGACTAAGAACACGTCGCGTCCACGTATAGATTCTTCATACGATACGGCAAATTCTCCATCAGAGAATTTAGTAATAAGAAGATTGCCTAGCGGACAATCAAGGCTTTGGCAGATTTTTTCTGCCAGGTACCTGGTGTTTGTTCCAGAAAATACCATAAAAGAGTTTTTGGCACTCATTTCTGTCTTTTGTTTTATTATTTATTATGATACAGCTTTTTTTAATTTCTCAAAATGGTTTATTAAATCTTTATAATCCAATTCATTGTGGATGTCAAACTTGTTCCATAGGTCATTGCATATGACAACACCGCCGAATCCAAGGTCTTTAGCGGCTTTTATGTTTTCCAAGCTGATGCCTCCTAAAGCGTAAACGTGTTTGTCAATGAGTCCCTTTTTCGCTGCGCCTTCTATGTCTTTATATGCAATGAGTTTATCTTCAGCATTTTTGTTATGGTTGTCAAACACATTGTATAAAAATACATATTCAGCTTTTTTCTTTATTTCATAGAGATCGTTTATGCTTGTACACGTTCTGCTGAATTTTCCTTTATAGTCTTTTGGAATTTCTTTTTCTTTATTGTCGATATGTATGCCGGCAAGACCATATTCATTTTTTAAATAATAATGGTCATGGACGGTTATTTTGTTGTAATAAGCCTCCGGTAAAAGCGAGAGCAAGCGTTCGGAATACATAGGTGATGCTCCCGGTTTATATAGGTGCAAGTTGTCCATCCCTTCATCGAAAAGAGTTGTCAGGATCTTGTCTTCTTCTACAAAAAACGTAGGTTGAGTCATTATAACGAGTTTCATCGTTTATTTCTTTTTTTCAAATGCAAATGTATAAAAAAAAAGCCAAACCTACAATCTATAATGCAATAAAAATGAAGAATGTATTTTTTCGACAAATAATTATTCTTGACATGTATTATTTGTACGGCATTTGGAGTAATTGTGATTAGCCCGAATAGGCTCGGAAAATACTTTTGGACATTAGCGTAATTCAATTGTATTTAGCATTAATATATCTTGTTGAGGCGTGTTGGTGAAGACATTGTTTGATTGATTTTGCAGAATAATAGTTTTGGATGGGTGTGATGAGTACGAAATCTTTATTATAAATGGTACTGAATGAAAAAAAATGTGTAAGTTTGCGGACAAAAAATAAATTCTTAGTATGACATTTGATTTAAATACGTTTGAAGGATTGAGTACTCCTTATTATATATTAGAAGAAAAGCGTCTGCGTGGAAATCTGGAGCTGATAAAAAGTGTTGCAGAAAAAGCCAACGTTGAAATAATACTCGCATTCAAGGCTTATGCTTTATGGAAGACATTCCCTATCTTTAGAGAATATATAAAGGCAACAACTGCAAGTTCTCTTTATGAGGCGCGTATGGCTTATGAAAAGTTTGGAACAAAGGCGCATACGTATTCTCCTGCTTATACGGATTATGAAATAGAGGATATCTCGAGATGTTCAAGTTTTCTAACTTTTAATTCCCTGTCACAATATTCGCGTTATGGGAAAAAGGCAAAAGAAGTGAATCCTGATTTGAACTTTGGTTTGAGGATTAACCCGGAATATTCTGAAATCGGTACGGATTTGTATAATCCTTGTTCGCCCGGTACTCGTTTTGGCATTACCGCAGATAAGATGCCTGAAGTTTTACCTGATGATATTAAGGGCTTTCATTGTCATTGTCACTGTGAGAGTGGAGCTGATGTTTTTTTACGTACATTAGGACATATTGAAGATAAATTCTCAAGATGGTTTGGGCAGATTGAATGGATTAATTTCGGCGGCGGGCATTTGATGACGCGAAAAGATTATGACGTGGATCTTTTGATTGATACTTTGAATAGATTCCATGACAGGTATCCTTTGCTGAAGATTATATTGGAGCCAGGAAGCGCTTTTGGATGGCAGACAGGATGTCTTGTGGCTCAAGTAGTAGATTTGGTTGAAGACAAAGGTATAAAGACGGCTATTTTAAATGTCAGTTTCACTTGTCATATGCCAGATTGCCTGGAAATGCCATATATGCCTGTTGTTAGAGGGGCAGAGATTATAGAGGATGTAAATATGAAATGTTCGCTTGACGAAGATAATGTGTATAGGTTGGGTGGCAATAGTTGCTTGTCTGGTGACTTTATGGGATGTTGGCGGTTTCATAATGAATTAAAAATAGGAGATAATGTCATATTTGAAGATATGTTGCATTATACAACGGTAAAAACTAATATGTTTAACGGAATCACCCATCCTTCTATAGCCATTATGCATACAAATGGAGAGTTTGAAATATTGAGGAAATTCACGTATGAAGACTACTTAAATCGTATGGATTGAAGAAAAAAACGATTTTTTTTGAAAAAAAAGTCCGAAAAATTTTGTGAGTTTCAAAAAAAGCCGTATCTTTGCACCGCATTTAGAGAAATGCTCCTCACTAAAAGGAATAAGCGGAAATAGCTCAGTTGGTAGAGCACGACCTTGCCAAGGTCGGGGTCGCGGGTC
>ENA-OPSF01000809-OPSF01000809.1-human-gut-metagenome-genome-assembly--contig:-NODE-809-length-26743-cov-4.025892_pt1 | contig 26743 bp, 21 predicted proteins | sample MGYA00241452_ERZ501896 | MGnify/ENA primary metagenome ERZ501896 (study PRJEB25962, sample SAMEA2042111) | human gut metagenome | biome: human gut; feature: human-associated habitat; material: faeces... | reverse complement strand
TTAACTCTAAAAGATGACGAATAATAACATTTGTTGGAACTCCATTTCCAGTAACTCCATTGTCAATATATGTCCACATTATACACAGACCATCATTATTGATTCCCATATATGCTGGAATTCCAGGATGCGTATAGGTAAGTACCTCCTTTTTACCTTCCTGATGATGTACTACCACATCCAACTGATATAACCATTCCCTAAAACACTCATCATTTGTCTGGCCTACAATTACTTTGCCGTCTTTTGTTGCACATGGTGCCGCCAAAAACGCTGTACATTTGTCGCTCACCTGATCTCTTGCAAATGATTTTTCATAAGCGGTCGTCAACGCAAGAATCTGGTCAAATTCCATCTCAGCTCCTTCAGCCAGACCTCTCATTTCTTCCAGTACCTCTGGTGCCCATTTTTCAATCATTGGAACATACCGTTCTGCCATCTTTTCCCATTTTTTATAATCGAACTGCTCTTTATTCTTATAATATTCTGTCTGATTTATATAATTTGTAATAATCTGTTCTTTCATCTGCACACCAAACTGATATCCTCGTTCCCGTGCAGTTCCTTTCACTTTCACATATCTTTGATACATTCTCTATTCTCCATTTCCTATTTTACAAGTCCCAAATAAGATGAAATCATAATAATAATTGCTGCAACAACTAACAATGGTACCAATATCTTTAAAACTTCTTTCAAATATGTCGGATATGGAACATTTGTCAGCTCCAGCACTCCCATTTTTGTCGCATCCGGATATACTCCACTAGCCATAAAGTTCACGCCTACCGTAAATGCTGATACAAGCATCATCTGTCCACCTTCTGCCCCGATTGAAGTACCTGCAAATAATGCCATCGCAATTGCTCCAAGAATCGGCATCATCAGCTCTTCTGCAATCAGAGGATGTTCCTTCGGTCCTTCAAATGTAATGCATCTGATGTTGTCCGGAACTGTGATTCCAATCATTCCAAGAAGTGTCTTTGCATCACGTCCTACACATTTTCTGTTCAAACGTCCGCCTTTTAACACAACTTCTGTCAGAGCATCCTGCTCTTCTTTGGAAATCATGTAACATCCCTGTTCATTTACCATGTAATGAAGAAGTTCATCTGCGATAGAATCTACCGCAACAATCTCTTTTTCTGCGATACATGGAAGATTGTTATCGAATGTACATCCGTTTACGATATCTTCTGCTGCTTTTCTGATGTCTGCTGTCTCATCGACCAACGCCGGCGGATTTCCCGCACCAGCTCCGATTCCTCTCTTACCGGAAGAAAGAACTGCGGTCACAACACCCGGACCTCCGGTTGCTGCGATCAGATGAATGTCTTTGTGCTTCATCATAACATCGCTTGTTTCCATTGTCGGATGCTCCACTGTCACTGCAATGTTATCCGGTCCGCCAACTTCTACAGATGCTTCATTCAGCAGATTCACTGCATAAATAGATGTTTTGATCGCTGCCGGATGTGGATTGAATACCACTGTATTTCCTCCTGCCAGCATACCAATCGTATTACAGAGTACTGTCTCACTCGGGTTCGTACATGGAGTGATTGCTCCGATCACACCGAACGGTCCCATCTCGATCAGTGTAAGTCCTCTGTCCCCTGACCATGCGGTTGTTGTGATATCTTCCGTTCCCGGAGTCTTCTCTGCAACCAGCTGGTGTTTTAAAATTTTATGTCCAACGTTTCCCATGCCTGTTTCCTCGACACCCATACGTGCAAGAATCTCAGCATTTTCTTTGATCTTCTGTCTGATGTTGGAAATGATCGCCTCTCTCTGGTCCATAGACATCCTGGCTACAATCTTCTGCGCTTTCTTAGAAGCCTCGATTGCTTCATTCATGTCAGAAAATACGCCTTTCTTTCCAGATACATCGGAAGAGATCTGCATCTTCGCTACCACTTCCTGTACGATGTCCTGTACCATTTTTTCATTTACAGACACGCCAATACCTCCTCAAAAATCTCTTTGCCATAGGCTGCTATCGCAGTGTCTTCTTCAGCACTTCCTCCACTAACGCCCAAAGCTCCGATTATTTTGCCATCTGCTTTTAGCGGCTCTCCGCCCCCGAAGATCACGATCTTACCCTGATTGGTAAACTGGATCCCGTACAGCGACTGTCCTGGCTGGCTTAAATGACTAAGTTCTTCCGTTGACATCTTGAGGCTCGCTGAAGTAAATGTTTTGTTAAGTGCTATATCAAAGCTTGCTATGTACGCATCATCCATACACTGGACTGCAACAGGGCGACCTGCCTGGTCAGACACTGCAATCACAACATTGACTCCCATTTTCTGTGCATATGCTTTCACTTTTTCAATCAGAGCATTTGCCAGTTTTAAAGTCATCTTGTTCTTATTGCACCGACAGACATGTCCTTCCCCATGATGCGCATGCTGTCCATTCATTTGTCCCAGCACTGCCTCCACAGCTTTGGAAATATCCTGTTCGTTCATAGCAGTCCTCTTTCTGAAATTAGTTCAGTCCTAACTGATCCATAACTTTCTTTGTGATAGATGCTACCAGATCTGCATCCGGTGTCTCTGCTGTTTTTGCAGCACCACATCCGCCTCCGCATGAGTGGCAGCTTGGTTTTCCTGCTTTTGCATTTGGACACAGGTTTGCAGGATGTTTTCCGCTCAGTCCCATCTGTCTTCTGATTTCATAAAGTTTTTCAACCTGCTCTTTATTCAGCTCCTGTGGTCCACCGATCTGCATTGTCTGCCATAACAGACGAGCATAGAATTCTACAGATTCCATTTTGTGATAAGCATTCAGTAAAGAATCAGAGTATGTCAGTGCTCCGTGGTTCTCAAGCAGAACTGCATCGAAATACTGCAGGTGCTCAGATACTGCATCCGGAATCTCTACTGTAGAAGGTGTACCGTATTTTGCGATCGGAACACATCCAAGAGCGATAACTGCTTCCGGCATGATTGGCTGTGTCAGAGGAATACCAGCGATTGCAAATGTTGTAGCATACAGCGGATGCGCATGTACTACTGATTTTACGTCTGGTCTCTCTTTGTATACACGTAAGTGCATTTTAATTTCAGAAGAAGGTCTGAATCCTTTGTTTGCCTGAAGTACGTTTCCGTCTAGGTCTACTTTACAAATATAATCAGGTGTCATAAAACCTTTGCTGACCCCTGTTGGTGTACATAATACTTCGTTCTCGCTGATTCTTACGGAGAAGTTTCCGTCGTTTGCAGCAACCATCCCACGATTATAAACTCTTTTCCCAATTTCACACATCTCTTTTTTGATTTCGTATTCGTTTTGCATCCTTTTTTCCTCCTTGGATTCTTAAAACAAACCTTTTGATTCTTGTTGGTTCTTGTCTTATATTACCACACAAACCCACAACAGTCAACTTTTTAAGGTGTTGTTTTTGTTGTTTTTCTGTTTATCCTCCGATCTGACACTCAACCCCTGAAAACTCTTCTGCCACTTTTAGGAGCATCTGTATTTTCTCATTGGCCGGCGGCTTAACCTCACCCATAAGATAAGGTCTGTTCAGACCGTCATATTTGTCCTGTCCCAACCTGTGATAAGGGAGCAGGTGCAGTCGTTTTACATGACCAAGCTCTCTCGTAAATACTGCAATATCCCTGATTTCTTCCGGTGTATCATTGAATCCCGGAATAACCGGAATCCGGATACTGAGCTCTGTCATCCCGGAAGCGGCAATTTTTTTTGCATTTTCCAGCATCAGTTCATTGCCGCGTCCTGTAAATTCTTCATGCTTTTTCGAATTCATATGCTTGATATCCAGCAGATACTGATCCAGATATGGAAGAATCTCCTCGATCACACTGTAATCTGCACATCCCATACTTTCCATCGCTGTCGTGATCCCGGCCTCATGAGCAGCCCGCAGCATATCTCTTGCAAATTCCGGCTGACAAAGGCTCTCTCCTCCGGACAGAGTCAGCCCCCCGCCGGTTCTTCTGTAGTATGTTCTGTCCTTTTCCACCGTCTTCATCACTTCGCCGACTGTGGTATCCTCTCCGATGATCTTCGGCTCTCCCTGTACCATCATAGTCTCGATTTCATATGACTGAGATTCCGGATTACAGCACCATCTGCAGTGAAGCACACAGCCTTTTAAAAAGACGATCGTACGGATTCCGTTACCATCATGGATCGAATATCTCTGGATATCAAAAATCCGTCCTTTTGTTTTTAAGTAATCTTCCATGTCGCACACCTTTCTGCCTGTATCCTAAAATCCCTGCTCTGTTCTGCGGATGATGTCATCCTGCAGTGACTTGGACAGTGTTGTGAACAATGCGCTGTAGCCTGCCACACGTACGACCAGGTGCTTGTACTGTTCCGGATGCTTCTGTGCATCCAGAAGTGTCTCTCTGCTGACAACATTAAACTGCATATGGCTTCCCTTCTGATCAAAGTAAGAACGGATCAGCCCTACAAAGTTTTCCAGTCCATTTCTTCCGCTGAGTGCAGAAGGATGGAATTTCTGATTAAATAAGGTACCGTTTGACGCAATGTAATGATCCAGTCTGGAAACAGAGTTCGCAGCCGCTGTCGGACCATTGACATCTTTTCCTGCAGACGGAGACACCCCATCGGCCACCGGCTGATATGCCAGACGTCCATCCGGAGTCGCTCCCGTCTGTGCACCGAGCGGCACATTGGCAGATACCGGATAAAGCCCCGCCTGGAAGGAACCACCTCTCGGATTTTTGTAATTCTGAAGAGGTTCTGTATAGGTGTAGGCAACATCTCTTGCAAATGCATCTACTTCCGAAATATCATTTCCGAATTTCGGCACTTCTTCGATCAGCTTCAGGATTCTTTCCCCGTTTGCCTTTACTTCTGGTGCTTCGGATGCCGCAACTACAGTATTTAAAATTGCAGCGACCTCTTTTTCACCGATCGTCTTTCCGGCTTCTTTGAGCTCATTCGCGATCTTAGCCGTCATGGCAGCCACATCTTCCGCTCCAAGTCCCTTGCCGTAATTCGTTGCAAGCGCTTCTTTGAGTTCTCCCATCGTGATCTTCTTCTCATCATAGACAAGCGTTTTTACCGAATAGAGGGAATCTGCCATATTGGCAACCCCAAATCCCTGCGGACCGGTAAAGTTGTAGACAGCTCCACCTTCCTGTACCGTCTTTCCGACTTTCATACAGTCATCCACCATGGAAGATAAAAACGGAAGCGGACATCGTTCTGCATGCGCCATATCAATGGCATTATCGGCATTGACCAAAAGCTGGATCGCATAATCCATCTGCTTTTTATATGCATCATAGAACTGCTCAAATGTCGTCATGTCCTCCACATTGCCTGTTGCCGGACCGATGCGGACACCTTTGTCCATTCCATTCGAAAATACCAGCTCCAGCGGACGGCACATATTGAAAAACGCCGCATCATGCCATCCTTCTGTCTTACCGGACTTCTGTGGTTCCACACATCCAATGATGTTATAATCTCTTGCATCCTGCAGAGTCAGTCCTCTGCTCATCAGAGACGGTATGATCACTTCGTCATTGTAATATGCCGGAAGTCCGATTCCGGTTCTTGTCAACTCTGCCGCCCTGATCAGGAATTCGTGTGGTGTTCCGTTCCATACCCGCACAGAAAGTGACGGCTGCGGAAGAAATACATGCATGGATGCCTGAATGCTCATAAAGGAAAGGTCATTCGTCACATCAATTCCTTCTTCATTCTGTCCTCCGGCAATCAGGTTCTGGAACAGACTGTAACCTGCAAACCCTTCCGCTGACGCTGCATCTCTGCACTTGTTCAGATCATTGAGTTTTACCCAGATACAATCCATCAGTTCCTGCGCAAACTCTCTTGTGATCTTGCCGCTCTCCATGTCCTTCTGATAATAAGGATACATGTACTGGTCAAATCTTCCCGGTGAGATCGAATGTCCGCTGGACTCAATCTGCAGAAGCTGCTGCACAAACCAGAAAGACTGGCAGGCTTCGTAAAATCCTGTGGCACCTTTTTCCGGAACATTTGCACAGTTCTGAGCAATCTGAAGCAATTCTCTTTTCCGGACAGGATCTGTGCATTCTTCTGCTTCTTTCAAAGCCAGTCTTGCATATCTTCTGGCATATTCGATGGCTGCATCACAGCTGATCATCACTGCCTCCAGAAAACGGGACTTCTTCTGATAATCTCCATCTGCCAGACACAGCTTATCAAGCTCTGCCTGTGCTTTTGCCTTGATTCCGGAAAATCCGATTGCAAGCACCTCTCCGTATTTTACGGTCACATGTCCCACACCATTATAGAAATAATTTCCAGGCGTAAAGATATTGTGTTCCATTGCCAGCAGTGTCTCCGGTTCCATGTAAGAAGTGGCCAGTTCGCTGGTCGTTTTTCCTTTCCAGTAAGCATTGGCTTCTTTTAACTCCTGCTTTGTCTTTTCTGAAATATAGAACGGATCCGCACTTCTTGTCTCCACAGTATCAAACTCTGCTTCCAGCCATTCATAAGAAAATTCCGGATAGGTCTGACATCCTCTCGGTGCGATTGTTGTACTTCCCACAATCAGTTCCAGGTCACGGATGACGATCGGAATATTCTCAAGAATGTGCGCAAATGCTTTCGCTCTGCGGATCACCATCGGCTCATTCTCTGTCTGTCTGTAAGATTCTGTGATCAAAATTGCTCTTGCAGACTCAATCTCAGGCATCTTTGCATACAGATTTTCTACCAGCTTCGGAATTCTGTCTGACTTTGGAATCTCAGTGCTGTCATAATTATACAATCCCATCTGCCTTGTTGCTCCTTTCTCATATTCGTATTAACTTTCTAAAGAAACCCTCTCTCTATCCAGTTAACGTCATTATACTTTACACAACAGCAGAAGTCAACAAAACTACAATATCATTTCCCGTCTTTATCCTTTAAATCAAAATAAATCAGAATTTATTTTATGTGGTTTTTGTTGTTTTTATTAAAAAACCACACCTCAGCGCATTGACAAAACTGCAGAAATCCATCATACTGGAAACAGAAATCTGGAAAGGTGGGACTTTTCATGTCACATTTTGAATTTGATATCCATACTCATACAATCGCCAGCGGACATGGTTCAGCTGCCACGATCACAGATATGGTCAAAACTGCACGTACACAGCATTTAAATATGCTCGGAATTTCGGACCATGGTCCTGCCACACTTGGCGGCGGAAAACCTGCATATTTCCGAAATCTTACTTATGCACCTAAAAACCGGATGGGAATCCGCATGCTGTACGGTGCCGAGGTCAGTATTTTAGACAATCACGGAAAACTGGATCTTGAGGATGAAATTTTAAAGCACCTGGATTATGTGATCGCCAGCCTGCACCGCCCTGCTAAGCGCCCCGGATCAAAGGAAGAAAATACACGTTCTTATATAGAAGCAATGAAAAAACCATATGTACGAATCATCGGACATTGTGATGATGTAAAATTCCCGGTAGACTACCTTGCACTGGTAGAAGCTGCAATGGAATATCATGTCATTCTGGAACTCAATGACAGCTCACTGCGCCCGGACGGCTACCGGGGCGATACCCGTTTTAACGATATGATGCTGCTCAACCTGTGCAAACATTTCCACTATCCAATCCTGTTGTCCAGTGACAGTCACGGAACCGGACATATCGGAAATTTTGATCATGCAATGGAACTGATCCGCATCGCTGAATTTCCGGAGGAACTGATCTTAAACCGCTCGTCCGGCGAATTTTTGAGCTGGCTTGAAAAATGGAACACTTTACAGATCAAATAAAACGGAGGGATTTTGATATGTTATTTGACAGCTTTGAAGCATATGATGTACAAGAAACACGGAGGATAAGCAAAGAAGAAGGATCCACGCTGCGGTTAATCACTCAGGTCTGTAAAAAAACACAAAAACAGATTCCCTTAGCTGAAATTGCAGAAATGTTGGAGGAGGATATCTCTGTCATTCAGCCGGTCTACAACATTGCAGTTCAATCTGCACCTGATTACAATGAGGATGTCATTTTTGCAAAATTACATCCAGAACTAAAAGAATCTGAATAAGTTTTGATACACCAAGACAAAAGAATCCGTCTAAATTTTCTTCATATATAAACAGGGCATCGCTCGATCCCCAAGTTAAATGATCAAGCGATACCCTCATCTTATGCAACTTTAAGCAGCATTACTTATATTTCATTTTCCATTCCAATCAGGTCAAACTTCTCGCAGCTTACGACAATTTCAAAATCATCCTTCTGCGGCTTTTTACACTTCACTTTGACAATCCGGTCTGACATATCATAATACCAGCCTGTCTCTGCTTCATCAAAGGCATCACGGATCAAGAAGCGCGGAATCTTCTCTCCGTCCACACTTACCCAGTAAGCGCCTTTTTCCTTACTTACCACATTTAAATTCAAATTCTCCCAGCTTTCCTGATAAAAACCATTCTTATGAAAATGGATCTGCTTTCTGTCGCCTGCCTTGACACTTATCTTTGTCTCTGCAAAATTGCCTTCCTCGTACTCTTTTGACCATCCATCATCATCATAATATGTAAATTCTGCATCCTCTTCGCAGCTTACGAACAAATCCAGTGCTTTCATCGTATCTTTTGTAATATGATGGATATCTTCCGTTGTCATATAGACAGCGGAACCTCTTAAGAACATCGGAATTGAGCTTAAATCTACCGGAAGTTCAATTGTCTGACCTCCTTCGTATGCTTTGAAGTTGTCATTCATATCATACCATGTCGTTCCCTTCGGCAGATAAATCGTCCTTGTAATCGCGCCTTTTTCAACCACATTTGCAACCAGCACAGACGGTCCAAACATAAAGGTCAGATTCTGATCACGATAACACTTCACATCCTCTGGAAACTCCAGGAACAACGGACGCATCACCGGCATTCCATTCTCATGAGACTCTCTCATTACGGAATAAAGATACGGAATCATACGATAACGCTGTGCATATGCAGCCTGTACATACGGCAGATTTTCTTCATACATCCACGGCTGGGTTACGGTATTGTCATTGTTGGCAGAATTAATACAGAACCTAGGCTGGAAGATACCGTTCTGGATCCAGCGAAGCAATAATTCCCCTCCCGGCGCCGGTCCTGCAAACCCACCGATATCACATCCTGCATTGGACATTCCGGACAATCCCATGCCCATAATGGTAGCAATGTTGAATTTCACGGTTCTCCAGTCTGTTAAGTTGTCTCCTGCCCAAACTTGCGCGTAACGCTGGATTCCGGCATAACCGGCACGATTGATAATGTAAGGTCTCGCTTTTGGATATACTTCTTTTAATGCCTCTTTTCCGGTATATGCCATCATATTAGACTGGATGATCTTCAGTTCCGCCATCGTGCCACCCATTCCCTCATGGTCACAGTAGGCATTTCTGTCTTCTACTCCATCATACTCACAGTTATCGTTCCAGACAGTCCGCATTCCTTTCGCCATCAGATTCTTCTTCAGCAATTCTTTCCAGGCATCACGTCCGGCTTTCTTCGTGAAGTCTACAAACCGTCCTTCACCACCCCACCATCGTCCTACATAATCTTCCGCTTTGTCTGGTGTCTTCACAAATGCATCATACTGTTCAAACACTTTTCTGTAAGGATGGTTTTTCAGGATCCCCGGCTTCATGTTCGGAATCACATTGATGCCCATCTCCTGCTCCATCTTCTCAAAGAATCCTTCCGGGTCCGGGAATCTCTTCTTATTCCAGTTAAATACGTAACGCAGGTTGTCTTCTTCTCCTGAAGAGTATCCGCTTGCCAGCCAGAAATTATCAATATAAATCTTCTCATCAAAATGTTTCTGAATGACTTTGTAAATCTCTTCGTCACAATTCTGTTCCAACTCTGCGTAATACATCGTAGAAGCTGTGTATCCGAGAGACTGCTTCGTCGGCATTGCCTGCCGCCCGGTCAGATAGGTATAACGTTCCAAAACGGAAGCCATCTTCGGACCGTTGATCAGAAACAAGTCGATATCTCCGCCATCCGCCTGATAATAACAGTAACTGTCCCAATATCCGCTTCGCTCATTTCCCATATCAAATACAGCGTCATAGGAATTATTGTAAAACAATCCCAGCGCATGAAGATTTTCTTCATTGACACGAATATAAAATGGAACATGTTTGTACAACGGCTCCCCAAATTCCGGATCTGCCCCAATGGCATCCTTCGGTGACATTCTCAAATGACGTCCTTTCTTATCCAGATGCCCAGTCTTTTCTCCGAATCCATAGAAATGATCTGTGTCCGCATGAATCTCTGAATAATGTGTCACCCTTCCAAGCTGATCCTGATCAAATGCGCGCTCCTTCAGATCATTATAGATCAGCTTTCCTTCCGCATCATACAAAAGAAACTGAATCGGCTGCTTTTTCATAACAAGTTTCAATGCAGTTGTATGAAATATCAGCGCATCTTCCTTTTCTTCGCATACAACATCTTTCGCCTGAATCCGGGTGCGTTCCTCTTGAAACAGTTCATCCAGCTCATCCTCCCACGCAGTTGTAACAAGTGCATAAGAAGCCTCCTTGAATTTGCGATCAAAAGATACCCGGATCCGGATGATATCATCGGTCATAAATACCAACTTGATATCCCCTGCATCTCCATGAATCAAATATCCGTTATCTGTTTTCTCTATTCCGCAAAATTTTCTCAGTAACATAATTTCACTCCTTTCACTTTTAAAAAAGCCCGATTGGTAATCAGGCTTTTTCACTCATCAGTTTATACAAGTCCCAGTAAGGTCGGAATTCCCATTGACAATGCCGGAACATACGTCACTGCCAGCAGGATTCCAAGCAATACTGCAGAATACGGAAGCAACGTCTTCGTCACCTGCTCAATGGTAATCTTACTAATACCACAAGATACGAACAATACCGAACCTACCGGCGGTGTCATACTTCCCATACACATGTTGAATATCAACATTACGCCGAACTGGATAGAGGACATCCCAAGACTCTCTGCAATCGGCAAAAAGATTGGTGTAAAAATCAGGATTGCCGGTGTGATGTCCATAAACATACCAACAATTAACAAAATGATATTCATTAAAAGAAGAAGTATGTATTTATTGTCGGTAATGGACATTAAACCACTGCTGATCGCTGCCGGAATTCCAGAGTATGCCATGACCCATGACATTGCAGAAGAAGCAGAGATCAGGAACAGGATGATACCGCTTGTCGCAGCGCTGTTCAGCAAAATCTTCATAAACAACTTCATATCAATGCTTTTATAGATAATAGACAGAATCAAACAGTACAGTACGCAGACACCGGCTCCTTCTGTTGCAGTAAAGATCCCGCCTACAATACCTCCGATTACGATCACAATCAGAAGCAGACTTGGAATTGCTTCAAATGTCACCTTTAATGCTTCTTTCATCGGTACAAATCCCGTTGTCGGATATTTGTGTTTCTTCGCATAAATAAAGGCAACAATCATTGTTCCCAGCCCCATCAGAATTCCCGGAATATAACCAGCCATAAACAGAGCGGAAATGGATACACCTCCCGCTACGGTTGAATATACGATAAATGCACTTGTCGGCGGAATGAGAAGCCCTGTCGGTGCAGAAGCAATATTGACTGCCGTTGCAAATGCCGGATCATAACCTTCTTCTTTCTGAATTGGGTAGATACATCCTCCCATTGCAGAAGAAGCTGCTACTGCGGAACCAGAAAGAGCTCCGAACAGCATGTTTCCAAGTACATTTGCCTGGGCAAGAGATCCTGGTATCCATCCGCAGAATAATTTTGCAAAGTTTACAAGTCTGCGTGCAATACCACCATTGTTCATAATATTTCCTGCCAAAATAAACAGCGGTACAGCCAACAGTGAGAAACTCTCCACTCCTCCGTTCATTTTCTGCATGGTGATAAATGTAATCTGATCCCACGACAGAGAAGACAAGGCCGTTACAATTGATGAAACTACGATACTGACAGAAATTGGACATCCCACGAACAAAAGAATTCCAAATACAGCGAACAAAAGTATAGTCGTTACGGCAATATCCATTACTCTACTCCTCCTTCTTCAATCACGTTTCCGGTAACATCTTCATAGATGTTAATAATCTGCGCGAGAATGATGAACACTCCAGAAATCGGAGCCATACTGTATACAAGCCCTCTGGAAATTCCCAGAAGTGCAGAATATTCTTTCACCGCGCTCAGCGCCAGTTTAGTTCCTCCAATAATAATAACAAACAATGCAAATACAAGAATCAATACATCAATCGCTGTCATCAGTACTTTCTTTCGATTTGGAGACAACCTGTCTCTTACAAGTACCAATGCCATATGCTGTCTTGTACTGAACGCATAAGCTGCACCGATAAATCCAGTCCAGATCAACAGATACCTCACGATTTCCTCGGTAAATGCCGCCGGGCTGTTCAGCACATAACGGGTAAATACCTGATACAATACCAGAAGCGTCATGGCAGACAAAAGCACTGCCGCAATTCTGGATAACAGAAAATTCATTCCTTTTTTTATCTTTGTCAACGTTGCCTGCATGGTTTCCCCTCCTTACTTTACAGACTCAATGATATCCAGAAGCTCTGCAACACCCGGATAGCGCTCGCAATAATCTTCTATCATTCCTTTGGTCGCTTCACGGAATGCATCCTTATCTACATCCTCTACAAATTCCACACCCATTTCGTTCTTCGCTTCCTCGACCGCATCATTAATCGCTTCTTCCCATAATATCTTATGGCTGTCTGTAGACTCCTGTGCCGCTTCCAAAATAATCTGCTGATCCTCCGGGCTGATGGTATTCCATATCTTTGCGCTCATCACCATAACATCTGGAATCATCGCATGTTCATCTTTGGAATATACTTTACAGATCTCTCCATGTTTTCCCGTTGTCAGCGCCGTCTCATTGTTCTCTGTTCCATCAATGATCCCCGTCTGAAGAGAGGTATACACATCACCATAAGACATTGCAACCGGCGTTCCCCCCATAACATCCAACATATCTGTCTGGGACTCCATATCCTGTACACGGATTTTTAATCCTTTTAAATCTTCCGGTGTACAGATTGCTTTGTCTTTTGTATAAAAAGAACGTGCTCCAGATGTATAATACGTCAGTGTCACAAATCCCTCATCCTCTGTAGAAAGGAAGAAATCATGCATCTCATCAGAATCCATTACATGATAGAAGTCCTCGGTATCGTCAAAAATATACGGAAGTCCGAATGTATTATACCCTTCTTCATAAGTTGCCAAAATCGGAGACGCAACCTTTGTCATGGCAATGACACCTGCTGTCAGTTGTTCCATAGATTCTGTCTCACTTCCCAACTGGGCGTTCGGAAAAATTTCCACTTTGATTCTGCCGTCTGTACGTTCTTCTACTTTTTCTGCAAATTCTTCCATTGCAATATGTACCGTATGAGTCTCACTCAATCCATGTGACAGTGTCAGTACCATCGGATTCTCTGCCGTTGCTTCTTCACTGCCTGACACACTCTTAGCTCCGCATCCTGCCAGAAGGCCTGCGCTCAATCCCATTACAAGCAGCATCGAAATTGCTTTTTTCATCTCGTCTCATTCCTTTCTTTTTACATTCCGATCATGTCAAACTGTTCAAATGACACAATCACTTCATAATCCTTCTTCGGATTCTTATATTTGATCTGCACAGATTTCAGACTCTGGCTGTAATACCAACCTTCTTGTGCTGCTTCAAATTTCTTTCTGTGCAGGAAATGAGGAAGTTCATGTCCGTCTGCCTTTACCCAGTACGGAGCTTTTTCCCGATGAATGACATCCAGATAAATATCCTCGACCGCAGTCTCATACTCCCCTTCATTCCGGAAGCTAAGTACCGTCTGCTCTCCTGCCTTGATATCCAGAACAGTTTTTAAATACCCGCCGTTTGCATAGTCCATTGTCTCTCCGTCATCCTCATAGATCACGAAAGAACTGTCTTTATCCGGTGCACAAAGGATCTTCAATCCTGTTGCTTCCTGCGTCATCAGATTATTCATCTGATTCAACGCCATCGGCACGATTGCTCCACTTCTGACAAAAAGTGGGATACTGCTCAAATCAACCGGGAATTCGATTGTCTGTCCGCCTTCATAACGCGCTCTTGTGTAGAAATCGTAAAATACTTCTCCATCCGGCAGATATACCTTGCGGGTTTTTGCTCCCTTTTCTACCACGTTTGCCACTAGAAGCGCATCTCCAAACATAAAATCCACGCCTTCATCATAACATTTCTCATCATTCTGAAATGCACTGCAAAGAGGTTCCATGATCGGCAGCCCTGTTTCATGAGCACGCTCCATCAAAGAATACAGATATGGGATCAACTGATAACGGAATTCAATCGCTTTCTTGATATATTCTTTGCAGCCGCTGTACATCCATGGTTCTGTTACCGTATTATCCGTATTTGTGGAATGAATGGAAAATCTTGGCTGAAAGATCCCGTTCTGGATCCATCTCACCAGTAGTTCCGCCTCAGGAGCCGGACCATAAAATCCTCCGATATCACATCCCTGGTTTGCGACTCCGGAAAGTCCCATTCCCAGAATTGTTGCAATATTATATTTTAATGCTTCCCAACATGTCAGATTGTCACCAGCCCATGTTTGTGCATATTTCTGGATTCCACAATGACCGGAACGACAAACAATATATGGTCTTTGATTTTCAAATATCTCATGCACAGCTTCATCTGTGATGTGACACATAATATTCGACATCACAGACTTCAGCTGACCAATCGTTGCTCCCTTTCCTTCAAAATCACAACGGCAGTCTTTATCGATCATGCTGTCATATTCGCAGTTGTCATTCCATACAGAACTGGTCCCATACTCCAGAACATTCTCTTTTAACATAGCTTTCCAGTTATCTCGCGTTTCCTGCTTTGTAAAATCAACAAAAACACCTTTTCCGCCCCACCATGTTCCAATTCCCGGCTCCTCTGATCTGCTTGCTCTTACAAACATTCCTTTCGCCTGCATCTCTTCCTTCTTTGGATGCAACAGCAAGATTCCCGGTTTCACATTTGGTGATACGCAAATCCCACGGTCTTTCATCTGTTTGAAAAAATCTTTTGGATCTTTGAAACGTTTTTTATTCCATGTAAAAACGCAGCGTTTGATTCCTTCTTCTGTCTCAATCGCACAATATCCTGAGGAAAGCTGGAAGCCATCCACTGGAATTTCTTCTTCTTTCGTTGTGTCAATAAATTCCAGGATTGCATCATCACAATCTTTCTCTAACTCCGGATAGTACATAGACGATCCCAGATAGCCCAATGCGTAACGCGGAAGCAATGCGGATTTCCCTGTCAAATCAGTATAACGCTCTACCACATCCCGCACCTGTGGTCCTGTGATCAGAAAGAGGTCAATATCTCCTCCATCTACACGATACGTGCTGTGAGGCTTCCAATAATTACTTTTCTCACGTCCCATATTGAAATCACACTCATACGTATTGTGATAAAAATATCCCACTGCCTTCTTGGTTTTCTTATTCAGTTTGATATAAAATGGAATATGCTTATAAAGAGAATCTGTCTCCTTCGGATTATATCCCATAGCGTCTTTCGGGCTCATGTTCATAAATTTCTGAGCTTTGTTAAACTCTCCGCTTTTCTCACCAAATCCATAAAAACAATCATCTTCTGTAATCTCACTTGTGTGAATGCGACGGTTATTGCTGTCCTCCATGTAGGCTAAATCTACAATATCCGCATGGATCTGTATATTCTCTGCATCATAAACACAAATACGAAATGGATTTTTTTCCACTTCTACTCTCAAAACTTTTCCCTGGATTACCGCTTTTTCTAACCCATCTGTCAACTGGGCTTCTGCTGTCTGAATCCGTTTCCGATAATGTTTCATAAACATATCCATACGATCTTCCCATGCAGTTGTCACCAGACTGTAAGATTCTTCCACAAAATCTCCGTCAAAACCTGCACGAATCCGAACAACAGAATCCGTTAAAAACCAGATACGAATCTCCACGCCATCCGTAGATATCGAAAAATAATTTTCTATCTGTTTTACAGCTCCTGCCTGTAAACATATCTTCATCCCTTTTCTCCTCCTGTTTTCTTTTCCCGGAAATCATTTTCCTTTCAATTTCTAAAAATATTATAAAAAAACAGAGTACCTAAAGGTAGACACATTTTGTGATATTCCAGCCATTATTTTACCTTTCTTGCTATTTTCCTTCTTGCCCATCTTTCTTTTTTATGCTAATCTTCTTCTTATGGGATTTATATATTTTGCTTTTTGTTAGATATGCACAATTTTTACACCTCTATTTTGTGCAGAAAGGAGATGGATTATGTTAGATACTGCTGCGATTATTATTTCGCAAGGAAAAAAAATTGCTTACGCTTATGCGGAAGGAGTGAATGATAATATGACCCAGTCCCATTTTCACGACTTTTTCGAGTTATACTATCTTCTGGAAGGTGAGCGGATGCATATGATAGAAGGTGAAATTTATCATCTTACTGCGAATGATTTTGTTTTGTTTCCCCCTCATATCATGCATCACTCCTATGGTGAAAAGGACATGCCTTTTAAACGAATCGTGTTATATTTTTCTCCTGACCTGATCGCAAATGACACCATTTGTCAACTGCTTTCAGAAAAAGAACTTCTTTTTGTGAACGAAGGATATATTCCAAACCAGATTCTTTCTCTTCTTTTGTCTCTCACTCATGAAATAGATGTTCCAGGCAAATACCACGATGCCTATATCTGTAATCAACTGAACGGACTCCTGTTAAATATGCTGCGTCTGGATTTTGAAGCCGTAAAAAGCATCCCAAAAACTCGTTCTGCAAAAGCTGTAGACTATATTCACAATCACTACATGGAAGATATCTCTGTGAATCAACTGGCAGAAATACTCTATGTAAGTCCCTACCATCTGTGCCATGAATTCAAGAATGCAACCGGGAAAACGATTATTCAGTATTTGAATACCACACGCATTCTCCATGCACAGAGGCTGATGTTAGAAACCGACTATAATATCACTCAAATCAGTAGAGAAGTAGGATTTTCCAACCTGACTCATTTCAATCGGACTTTCAAAAAAATTACAGGTGTCGCTCCTCGTGAAAAAAAGAAATTATATCAAAAATAAAAAAGATGGAACTGCCGCTTCACGATCTGATCGTAAAAAACGATAGTTCCATCCTTTTTCATTTATGCTCTTTTTACGAGCACTTCTGTCTCATATTTTTCGATTTCTTCAAACCAGCCTTCTGCCGGAACATTGCATCTTCTGCAGTACTCCTCCCAGATATCTCCGATTGGAAGTGTCTTGCACTCTTCCATTACCACCATTTTCTTTGACATCTGATTGGTATCCTGAAGTTCTTTTAAGAGTGCACTTGGTGTACAAAGTGCATTCAGCAGCGCTTTCTGGAAACTTCTGAATCCTGTTACCCATGCAGAGATACGGTTAATGGATGCATCGAAATAATCCAAGGCAATATAAGTGCAGTCAAGACCGCCTTCGCAGCGAACGATTTCCTGTGCAATTTCCTTTGTCTCGTCATCAAACAGAACTACATGGTCAGAATCCCAACGGATCGGACGTGTCACATGCAGTGCGATTTCCGGGAAGAATGTCAGCAGCGCCGGGATCTTATCGGAAACAACTTCTGTCGGATGATAATGTCCGTTATCCATCAGCGGCAGGCATTTCTCTTTGTTCATTGCCGCATAGCTCAGTGCAAATTCTGCAGAACCAACTGTGTATGCCTCAACTCCGATTCCGAATACCTTAGATTCTACACAAGGTTTTACCATCTTCGGATCATATGGCTCAGAAAGGATCTCATCGATGGATTCTTTGTAACGAACTCTTGGTCCCATACGGTCTGCAGGCACATCTTTGAATCCGTCTCCTGTCCAGATATTCATCACACATGGGATTCCTGTCTGCTCTGCAAAATACTTGGAAATACGGATACATGCTTTTCCATGCTCAATCCAGAATTTCCTTGTCTCTTCGTCCGGGCTTGAAAGTGTCAGTCCGTCTTTTACTTTCTCATGAGAGAAGAATGTCGGATTGAAATCCAGTCCCATTCCTCTTTTTTTTGCAAAGTCCACCCATTTCTGGAAATGTTTTGGCTCCAGCTTGTCGCGGTCTGCGAACTCCCCATCTTCAAAAATTGCATAGCACGCATGCACATTGATCTTCTTTGCTCCCGGCATCAGGCTCATTGCTTTGTCCATATCTGCCATCAATTCTTCCGGTGTTCTTGCTTTTCCAGGATAGTTTCCTGTTGTCTGGATTCCACCTGTCAGAGGGCCATCGTGATCAAATCCTGTTACATCGTCTCCCTGCCAGCAGTGCAGAGAAACCGGTACCTGCATACATTTTTCAATTGCCGCGTCTGTGTCTACTCCTAATTTTGCATAGATTTCTTTTGCTGATTCATATCTTGTCATCGCTTTATACCTCCTGATTTTCATTTCCGTTTTCATCATAGTGACGGATGTCAAATGACTTGCCGATGCAGGTTCTTGCCTCAGGCAATGATGTAAACACTCCATCATGAAGCATCTGAACCGTGATATTTCCAATTGCAGTCGCCTCTGTCGGTCCTGCCGACACTTTTTTCTTTGTATATTTTGCAGTCAGTTCGTTGAGATAACCTGCGTTCGCACCACCACCGACTACATAAATCGTGTCGTATGTATTTCCCGTGATTTCCTCAATCTCCCGAATCGTCTCTCCATAACATTTTGCAAGACTGTTGTAGATCACTGCCGCAATCTCCCCGATTGTCTCCGGAATCTGCTGATTACTCTCTCTGCAAAACGTCTGTACTGCTTCTATCATGCTCTTTGGAGCAAGGAAACAATCATCATTACAGTCCACTAAAGAAGTAATCTCCTCTTTGGATGCCTGTTCACATATCTGAGCAAAGGAAAGTTCTTCTTTCCATTCTTTCTTGACAGACTGGATCATCCACAGCCCCATGATGTTCTTCAGAAAACGGAAGCGATAATCATATCCTCCCTCATTTGTGAAGTTTGCCCGCATACTTTCCATGGAACAATCCGCATCTTTTCTCTCAATTCCCATCAAAGACCAGGTACCGGAACTGATGTAGATCGCATTGTCATCATTCGTCGGAACTGCAAGCACTGCGGATCCGGTATCATGCGTTGCCGGAAGTACAACCGTACAGTCAAATCCAACTTCCTCCTGAATTTCTTTTGTAAAGTTTCCTACAACCGTTCCCGGCATGGAAATCGCTTTGAAAATCTTCCTGTTAAACCCAAGCAGATCGATCAGTTCGTAATCCCAGTCTTTTGTCTGAGGACTTACAAGCTGGGTCGTTGTCGCATTGGTGTATTCCATCTTCTTGACTCCGGTCAACAAAAACTGGAAGTAATCCGGGATCATCAGCATGGATTCTGCCTGTTCCAGCTGCTCCGGATAATTTTCCTTTACCGCCATCAGCTGATAGATCGTGTTGAAAATCTGTTTCTGGATTCCGGTTCTTGCATACAGAGCTCCCAGCGGAATCTTTTCATACACCTTTTCATCCATTCCATTTGTACGGCTGTCTCTGTAACCTGCTGTATCCCCCAGAATCTTGTCATTTTCATCCAGCAGTACATAGTCTACCGCCCAGGTATCGATCGCCATGGATACCGGAATTTTCCCCAGCTCTTTACATACTTTCAATCCGTTTTTGATTTCTGTAAACAGACGCTCTACATCCCAGCAGAGAGTCCCGTTTTTTTCTGTCATTCCATTCGGGAAACGGTATACCTCTTCCAGCTGCATTTTCCCGTCTTTCATACTTGCCAGCATATGCCGGCCGCTGGATGCGCCAATGTCAACAGCCAAATAATATTTATCCATTTTCTGCCTCCCTTTCGCACTTTATTTAACTCTATTATATGAAATAAAAAAGTGTAAAAAAAGGACGCTATTTATATAAAACAGCGTCCTTATTTGCACTCTACTCCGCCAGCTGCAGTGCTTCTACCAGCGCCAGAATTGTCAAAGACTGACCATACGCCATCGGCGCGATCAGAATGTTTTTGTAATGATCTGCATCATATCCCATACCTGTTCCACCGGATACGTTTAATACCGTTCCGTCTTTATCGATATTTTTCAGAATCGCCTGCACACCCTTCCATGCACATTCCAGATATGAATCGTCCAGGATCCCCATTTTGATTCCTTTGAGAATTCCTGCCACGATGGCCGCAGAACCGGAAACTTCTTCGTAGCTGTCCGCGTCTGTCAGAACTGTATGCCACAATCCGCTCTTACTCTGCAGTTCCTTCAGCTTTCTCACCTGTGCTTTGTATGTATCCACAATGATGGTTTTCACACCTGCATTGAGTGTTCCTTTGAACATATCCACATAGTCCAGAATTCCCAGTGTGAACCAGCTGTTTCCTCTGCACCAGAAAATACCACCGAAGTTATCCATACGGTTAAAGGACCATCCGTGATAGAATAATCCGGTATGTGTATCATACAGATATTTGATATGCATCAGCACCTGATGGATGGACTCGTCGATCCACTCCTGTTTCTGATATTTCTGCCCCATTTTATTCAAAAATAATACGGTCATGAACAGAGTATCGATCCACATCTCGCTTTCATTTAAGCGTACACCCTGTCTGTCACCGTTGGCACTTGTGACATGCTGGAATCCGCCCTCTTTTGTTCTCGGAATGCAGTTCATCAGCCAGGAAGCCCAGTCCAGACACAGATTTTCAAATTCTTTATCCTGATATTGTTCATTTAACTCTGCCAGTGTCAAAAGAGGGGTTGTTGTATTGATGTTTCTGGACGGAAGTCCATCTGCGATATTTCCTTTGAACCACTGGTGCAGAAATGTTTTATAATCGTCATTTCCCTGTATTTTCATCATTTTGAGAAGTCCGTACAGCCCCACTCCCTGCGGCCAGTCCCACTCTGCGATTCCAAAATCACGTTTAAAAAATCCGATTGCCTCTCCGCCGTCTTTTAATTCATCTTCATTTTCCGGACCGCCGAGGTTCATTAATTTTTCTACGACCAGATTCAGTTTTTGTTCGATCATTTCTCTTTTTATATTCTTCATTTTCTTTTCCGGCATTTTATGCCAATCCTTTCATATAGCTTTTTTATGGTTTCTATCTTATAATAGTTTTAACAAAGCACACGCTGCTCACAACAAAGGAGATACTGTATGGATACTATCATTTATTATTCAGAAATGGAAGGAATTTCTCTGGAACATTTAAAACGTTCCAGTGGTTTTGATATGCGTTCCAATCATTTTCATAATGAATACGAGATTTACTTTCTCACAGAAGGAGAGCGCCTCTTTTTCTTCAATAACCGTGCCTATCAGGTGAAAAAAGGCAGCCTGATCCTGGTGGATACAAATCTGATCCATATGACACATGCTCCGGAGGATGACACAACCGGATACACGCGAATCATTCTGTATATTGATAAATCCAAAATGCAGCAGTTTGATGAAAAATTTCCGCACCTCAATCTTGTTCCTTTTTTTCGCGAACACTATGGAGTTTATAATCTGACGCAGAAGCAGCAGGAAAAATTTTTACATATGTATGAAGTACTAAAGACTGAATTTTCCAACCGCAGCCGCAGCTACAAAGCCCTGATCGAGATGGAAATCATCCACTATTTTATTGACTTTATCAGAGACAACCCGGAGCTGACTCCGATCAAAGATGAAACTGCCATTCATAAAAGCAGCAAGTATCAGACAATCTATAACATTGCCGACTACATTTCTGATCACTACGCAGAATCCATCTCTTTAGACGGCCTCGCCGGAATCTTCTATCTGAGCAAGTTTTATTTAAGCCGCTCATTTAAAGAAGTCACCGGCTACGGCGTCAATGAATATGTCAATATCCTGCGTACAAAGAGAGCCAAACAGCTCCTTGAGGAGACCACTCTTAGCGTCTCCGAGATTGCCGGTACGGTCGGCTATGAAAGTATTACTTATTTTGAAAAAGTATTCAAAACCTACATGAGTATTTCACCGTTAAAGTATCGCAAAACCCTAAACGGAATTACTTACAAAAACAAGATTACTCCAGAAGCCCCAAAACAGTAGGGAGCCATTCGCTGAGTGCCGGAATGTAAGTTACCATCATCAATGCTGCAAAGATTGCCACAAAGAGCGGGATCAGATGTTTCATAACCTGCTCTACCCGCAGTTTTGCCACACTGCATCCCACAAACAGTACGTTTCCAACCGGCGGTGTGATCGTTCCTACAGAAAGGTTCATAACCATCATGACACCAAAGTGGATCGGGCTCATTCCAAAGCTCTGTACGATCGGAAGGAAGATCGGTGTGAAGATCAAAAGTGCCGGCGCCATATCCATAAATGTTCCCACGATCAGAAGGAAAATATTGAGGATCAGCAGGATCACATATTTATTACTTGAAATTCCAAGAACCAGTTTACTGATTGCTGCCGGCAGCCCTGTAAAGGACATTACAAATGACAATACAGAAGATGCTCCGATGATCAGCATAACGATTGTTGTCATAACTGCTGCATCCACCAGCAGCTTCGGAATTTCACTCAGTTTGATCGTTCTGTAAATAAACACGGAGAGGATAAAGGCGTATGCAACCGCAACACCGGATGCCTCTGTCGGCGTAAATTTTCCAGATAAAATACCACCGATGATAATCACGACCAGAAATAAACTCGGGATTGCATCCCATATTGTCTTCCCTACGATTTTTGCAGTCAGTTTGTCTCTTTTAATTACATATCCCTGCTTTCTTGCATAGAAGAATGCAACTACCATGCAACATGCAGCCCACAGAAGTCCCGGAATCCATCCACCCATAAACAGTGCAGCTACCGAAGCACCACCACCTGCTGCCGAGAATACGATAAACGCTGTTGTCGGAGGAATCAGCTGTCCAACCGGCGCCGTTGCGATATTAACTGCTGCCGCAAATCCCTCATCATACTTCTGCTCTTTTTCCAACGGGAGCATAACTCCACCGATTGCAGTTGCCGCTGCAATACCGGAACCGGAAATTGAACCGAACATCGCATTTCCCGCAATGTTTGTCAGTGCCAAAGATCCCGGTACTTTTCCAAGAACCAACAGTGCGAGATTGATCAATCTCTTGGCAATACCACCGCTGTTCATCAAAAGACCTGCCAGAATAAAAAATGGTACTGCGATCAGAGAAAAGCTGTCAATTCCACTGACCATCTTCTGCGCAGAAACAAACACACCAAATCCAGGTGTCAAAAATGCAACGATTGTTACCAATGCGGAAACAATGATGCTATACGACACCGGCACACTAAACGCCAGCATCAGGAAAAATACAATTACAAGTAAGATTGCTGCCTGAATTTCCATTTATTTTCCCTCCTTTAATTCTGTGAACCATCTTTTCAAACGCTCCATACAATACAGCACCATCAGACATCCACTGATTGGAATACATACATAGTAAACCTGCATCGGAAGTTTCAGTGCGGCTGAAATCTGTCCTGCTGAGTTTGCAGTTACCATGATTCCACCTACAATAAATACTGCAATACTTAAGATCAATACGATGATCTCTACTGCGATCTTTGTTCGGATCTGATTCTTTGACTGAAATTTATCCACCAGCACACGAATCGACAAATGCTGATCTTTTCCATAAGCGTACGGTGCCCCAAGCATCGTCATCCAGATCAGTGCGTATCTCAAAAATTCCTCCGTCCACTGACTTGGATCATTTAACAGAAATCGTGTGATAACCTGCCAGCAACAGGCAAGAACCATGACCGCAACAAGTACGGAGATCACTGTTCCCAGAATTTTATTTATGATCTTCATTACTTCTCCTCCTCTTCTGCAACGGCATATTTTTGAATATCTTCGTAGAGACTCTTGTAAGCGTCCCCTTTGCTTTCAAACGCCTCATGCATTGGCTGAACTGCCTCGATAAATTTACTCTTATCAATATCTCTGTAAACAGTCACACCATTCTCCTGCGCTTCTTCAATGGCATCATCCATCATCTGCTGATATTTTGAAACAAAATTCTCATTCAATTTCACAAGACACTCTTTTAAATATTCCTGCTGTTCTTTGCTTAAGCTGTCCCAGACTTTCGTACTGATGATGTAAATATCCGGTGAATACTGATGCTCTGTGTATGTATAAGATTTTACAATCTCTTCATGTTTGTCAACTGTCAGTGCCAGCTCTGTATTTTCTGCACCATCTACGATGCCCTGCTGAAGAGACGTGTACGTTTCACTGGATGCCATCGGTACCGGTGAGCCGCCCATCAGTTCGATCATCTCCATGGAAGTACTGCTGACCATGGCACGTATTTTCTTTCCTTTCAGAACAGAAGGATCTGTCACTGCCTTATCTTCTTTGAGATAATAATTTCTTGCACCATTTGCATAATAACCAATTGCAATGTATCCTTTGTCCCTTGTAGATTCAAACAGTTCCTGAATTCCTTCACTGTTTGCCATTGCATTGTAATAGTGTTCCTGATCGCGGAACAGATATGGCAGTGAGAAAATAGAATATCTCTCATCAAACTGTCCCAGTGTATTGGCGCTTACTTTCGCCATATCCAGTACACCTGCCTGTACCATCTCTACCGTGGAAGGCTCTGCTCCAAGCACACCACTCGGATAAATATCCACTTCCAGATTCTTGGAACTGTCTTCTGCTGACAGATCTGATAAATACTCGATCGTCTCTCCGATCTCAGAATCTGCCGCCTGTCCATGTGCCATTCTAAGCTGCACCTTTTCACTGCTTGTCTCACTTTTTACTGCCACAAAGGTATAAATTCCTACTGCGATCAATGCGATCACGAGTACGATCCCTATTGTTTTTTTCATTCCCTTCATGTTTCCTCTCCTGTTCATAGATTCAGTTTTTATTTTTTCGGGCCCTTGTTTTTATGTGAAAATAGTATCACATGAAGGGAGCTGATTCTCATACTATCTTGTCCGCAAACTCATTTTTTCAAATTATCTTGTTGTTTTTTATCAATTTTACCAATTTCATTTTTATTCAAACAGCAAATCTGCTCATTTTATCAATTTTCCATATTATTTTTATCATTCCCAATCCTTTTGTGTATTATATACAAATTTAAAACTCTATTTTTATTCATATTGCCGAATTCCATTTTGACGTTATGCTGATTGTTTTTCTGCATTTTTCTTTGTTTTTTATGATACAAAACATATTGAACCGCAATATTTTTTCAATTTTTCTGATTCCATCAAAAAAGATGGCTGACATCAACCATCTTTTTTCTTCTTATATTTAGATATTCTCTTTCAAACACTCTCCATCCACAACCTTCTCATATACGCAATATCTCTCTGCGCCGTTTCAGGATTCATCTCTTCCCTTACAACCACAATCTCCGGTTTATGCTGCTTCATCCACTTCACAATCTCACCATACCGGATCACACCGTCTCCAAGACAGACCGGACAATACTCTTTGTTCGGCCCTTCTACAAAATCTTTCATATGGATCGCTTCGATCTTATCTCCCAATGCCTGCAGCCATTCTTTCCAGTAAGCATCCTGATCGATCTTTGGAAATTCCAGCACATTTGCCGGATCAAAGATCATTTTCAAATGGTCGCTGTTCATCTTTTCAAAGACGTTCACCGTTGTCTCCAGATCCTCCAGCGGATGCCAGTAGACCGGTTCGATGGCCATATCCACATCCAGACGTTCTGCTTCTTCCACCAGACGTGCAATACTGTCCATCATATATGGATGCCAGATCTGCTTTTCTTCCCGGCTCAGACGCGGGTATGCCGTCTCTGTTCCGACGATGGACGCTCTCAGGATCTGATTGAACTTCAGACATTTTTTGAACGTATCCACGGCATTTTTCCGCACTTCATCATCCGGGTTTCCAAGATCCATGTAGCATCCCAAAATCTGGATCTTGATCTTCTCTTCTTCAAAATTTCTGCGGATCCTCTCCACCAGCTGCGGTGTTACTTCCTCATAAGAATTGATCTCCGAAAATGCTTTTGGCAGCACAAGCTGTGCTGCCTCAATGCTTTCGGATCTCAATAGTTTTGCCAGATGATCCACCGGCTGTTTTCCATAGTCATGCGTTCTCGCTGCTACTAACATATTGATCTCCTCTTTATTATTTTCAATTTCTTATGGCTGTTTTCCGATGTATGCCAGGATTCCTCCGTCTACATACAGAATGTGTCCATTTACAAAATCAGATGCATCGGATGCAAGGAATACTGCCGGTCCCTGAAGGTCTTCCGGTGTTCCCCATCTTGCAGCAGGTGTTTTGGAAATGATAAACTGATCGAACGGATGTCTGCTTCCGTCTGCCTGCACTTCACGCAGCGGCGCTGTCTGTGGTGTTGCAATGTATCCAGGTCCGATACCGTTACACTGGATGTTGTACTCACCGTACTCAGAGCAGATGTTCTTTGTGAGCATTTTCAGTCCGCCTTTTGCTGCTGCGTATGCAGATACTGTCTCACGTCCAAGTTCACTCATCATAGAGCAGATGTTGATGATCTTTCCGTGTCCTTTTTCTTTCATTCCCGGAATCACTGCTTTGGAAACAATAAATGGTGCGTTTAAGTCTACATCGATCACTTTTCTGAACTCGTCTGCTTCCATTTCAAG
>ENA-OPSF01000729-OPSF01000729.1-human-gut-metagenome-genome-assembly--contig:-NODE-729-length-28684-cov-3.280450_pt1 | contig 28684 bp, 27 predicted proteins | sample MGYA00241452_ERZ501896 | MGnify/ENA primary metagenome ERZ501896 (study PRJEB25962, sample SAMEA2042111) | human gut metagenome | biome: human gut; feature: human-associated habitat; material: faeces... | reverse complement strand
ATTGTAAAATACAGGAAAATAATAGAACGTATACCGCCATTCCCAAAGGGCAGCTGCCGCTGTCTGAATGTTTTCATTTACTTTGCTCCCCTGAATTTCGTGGGAGATACCCCGAAACGTTTTTTAAACACATAGCTGAAATAGTTCTGTTCCTGGTATCCTACCTTTGCCGCGATCACATAGGTCTTGTCATCAGTCTTATTTAAAAGTTCCACCGCCTTGTCAAGACGCACCTCTGTCAGGTAGGCAACATATGTTTTTCCCGTTTCCTTCCGGAACATAGTGGAAAAATATGCCGGGCTCATATGCAGATGACGGCAGATCTGTTCCACGGACAGCTCCGGCTCCTGATAGTGCTCCAGAATATACTGTCTCGCTTCCCGGATCACCTGCTTCATGGTATTGTCTCTTTCCCGGTTCATGGCCTGGTGGATATAGAGCGCTGTATTTAAAAGCCAGATGGAAAAATCCTCCTTTTTCTGCAGGCCAGGGAGCATCTCAAGGCTTCCGTTTTCCTTTAACTCTCCGTTAAACACAGCCTCCATATCCAGATCATACAGCTGCAGCAGCTGGATCATAGAATTTGCCACCGACAGCATATACGCCTGCTGCTGGCGGAAATGAACCTTTGCATCATTCATCCGTTCCATGATCTGCGCCACCGACGCCTCAATCCTCTCTTTAGTACCAAATTTGATCGCAGCGCCAAGTTCTGCCTCTGTCTTGCCGTCAAACTCCAGCTTACCTCTGCTCACCGGCTCCATATCGTTGATATAGATGGTGCTCCCGCTCCCCACAATGGCCTTGTAGCCCAGAGAATTAACCGCCTCCTTATAGGAATCGCTGACCCTGCAAAGCTGGGCGGAATTATTTCCAATGCCGATGGTAACAGGCACAGCCAGGATCTTTCTGGTTTCCTTACAGATATCTCCCAGTACATCAATAAGGCCTGTCTGGCTGTTTTCCCCGTCAATGGCGGCAATGACCGACAGACCGGATTCCTGAATACCGGCTGCGTTAAAAAGAGCAAAACGGCAGTAAGCACCCAGCTTTTCCTCCAAAATCTGCATCACGGAAATGGGGATCAGATCCTTTTCCTGATGAATGGCCAGCTGGCCCATGCGCTCCTTTTCCGGCTCCTCGATGTCAATCGCAGCAGCGATCCACTTCTTGGCTCCCAGAAGATCCAGATCGTATTCCCGCATCCGGCTTTCCACGATTGCCGGATCCATGGAATGGCTTACAAGTTCATTTAAAAAGTTTTCCCTTAAAATAGGAAGGCTTCTGATATAGTTCTCTCTCAAAAGGTTTACATTCCGCTTCTGCTCGATTTCCTGATCCAGATTCACCTTGATCCGTTTTAAGATTGCTGTCAGTTCCTCCACATTCACAGGCTTTAAAATGTACTCTGTCACGTTGAGCTTAATGGCCTGCTTGGCGTACTCGAAATCATCAAACCCCGAAAAAATAACGATTTTCATGGAGGGGTATTTCTGCCGGATCCGCTCTGCAAGGGTAAGGCCGTCCATATAGGGCATACGGATATCGGTCAGCACTACATCCGGCTCCAATGCCTCGATCTTTTCCAGAGCATCCTCCCCGTTTTCCGCATCTCCTGCCACAAAAAAACCGGCCTCTTCCCAGTCAATCTTACGGATAATGCTTTTTCTTACTTCTTCTTCATCATCCACCAGGATGATACGGTATAATTCCATATGCAGTTCCCCTCTCCCAGTCTGTCTTACCGCCCGCTCATCCAGCCATCATTTCCTCCAAGGACGCGCTCCCGGCTGTAAGGTTCCAGCTCATCTTCAGAAAGAATCCTTACCCATTCCGGACGCTCCTCAGGCACAGCTCCAGGGCCCGTGCTTCCTGCCTCGGCGAAATACAGGGTGTCATGCGCATCCCGTTTGCCCCAGTCATGCCATCCTTCTCTGCGGATATGCTCCTCCATGCGGCAGTGTAGCAGCACGGTTTTTGCAAAATTTCTCCATGGACGGCCCAGATAAACGCTCCTTGGAGGACAGTTGCCTGTAAAATGGCAGCCCTCAAATACATAGCCATATTCCTGTCCCTCAGGAGTAGATGCCGCGGTCACATATCCGTTAATCTCCCGGCCAATATCCTGGGAATACAGCTCACAGTTTTCAAAATATGCCGTGGCGCTTCCAAAAATAAAATCAATATCTCCCCTGATAAAGCAGTCCTTGTAATAATGACGGCCATTGATCCTGGGGGCATACTGCTTGGGGCCGATAAAACCGTTTGGTTCGATTTCCTTTGGCGGAAGGGGACCTGTAAAAATGGTGTCCTGGCTGGCCAGCATCCGGCAGCGGTCAAACAGGATCCTGTCTCCATCCACATAAAGGGCCAGAGCCTGTCCCACTAATGCCCCCAGTCCGGCGCTGTTTTCAAAGGTCAGATTTCTGGCCGTAAAATCATGCGTGTCAATTAAGACAGAATAGCTGCGGAAGGTACCTCTGCGGCTTCCATCTTCCATCTCCATCTTGGCTCCCAGATTATAGGTGATCACTGTTTCATTCATATCCTCGCCCTCAAACGTTACAAAGGGCCGGCGGATAGTCAGGCGTTCCTTATATACACCTTTTTTTATGTAGATAAGCGCCGGCTCCCCTTCTTCTCCCAGAGCTGCCAATGCCTCTGTAACAGTGGAATAATCTCCGGTTCCGTCTTTGGCTACCACAAGGGTAAAGGGCTTTTTTTCTGTCATATCTTCTCTCTCCTGTCTGATAAAATTGTCCTATTTTTATCCTTTGTATTTGGAATTATTATACAATGAATTGTCATTTTTTGCAATTCCGGCCGTTTTTGATTTTCCCTTCCCCTGTTTCTTTTTCCCTTTCTTATATGTTTGATAAGTATAAATAATAAATATACCCTATTGTTATTTTATTTTAATATATGTTATGATATCAGAGTCAAACAAGAACACATCATGTTATGATACATACATGGATTCTTTACAGAAAGGAAGTAATCTCTATGGGCGGTTTTTTTGGAGTTGTTTCAAAACAGAGCTGTACGCTGGATCTGTTTTTTGGCGTAGATTATCATTCACATCTTGGAACCAGACGAGGGGGCATGGCTGTATATGAAAAAGGAAGGGGCTTTGCCAGATCCATTCACAATATTGAAAATTCCCCCTTCCGCACAAAGTTCGACAGCGATCTGGATGAGCTTACAGGCACGATGGGGATCGGCTGTATCTCTGACAGCGATCCCCAGCCCCTGTTGATCCAGTCCCATCTGGGCAGTTATGCCATTACCACAGTAGGAAAGATCAACAATGAAGAGGAACTGATCCGATCCGCTTATGAAAACGGTCACATCCATTTTATGGAAATGAGCGGCGGGCGCATCAATGCTACGGAGCTGGTGGCTGCTTTGATCAATCAGAGACCTACCATCACAGAGGGGCTTCTCTATGCTCAGGAGCAGATCAAGGGCTCCATGAGTATTCTCCTTCTTACAGAAGACGGCCTTTACGCATCCAGAGACCGCCTTGGACGTACCCCCATTGTGATCGGTCGAAAAGAAGGCGCCTTCTGTGCATCCTTTGAAAGCTTTGCCTACATCAACTTAGGCTATACTGATTACCGGGAGCTGGGTCCGGGAGAGATCGTAAAAATCCATGCAGACGGCGTAGAAACCTTAAGCGCTCCTAGAGAAGAAATGAAGATCTGCTCCTTCCTCTGGGTTTACTACGGTTATCCCACCTCTACCTATGAAGGTGTGAATGTAGAAAAAATGCGCTATGAATGCGGAAAACGTTTAGCCCGCCGGGATGAAGCCCAGCCGGACATTGTGGCAGGTGTGCCTGATTCCGGTATCGCTCACGCCATTGGCTATGCCAATGAATCCGGCGTTCCCTTTGCCCGTCCCTTTATCAAATATACACCTACCTGGCCCAGATCCTTTATGCCTCAGAATCAGAGCCAGCGAAACCTGATCGCCAGAATGAAGCTGATCCCCGTAGATGCTCTGATCCGGGGAAACAAGCTTCTGCTGATTGACGATTCCATTGTCCGGGGTACACAATTAGGCGAAACCACAGAATTTCTCTACCAGAGCGGAGCAAAAGAGGTACATATCCGTCCTGCCTGCCCACCACTGCTCTTTGGCTGCCCGTATTTGAACTTTTCCCGTTCTACCTCTGAGCTGGATCTGATCACCCGACGGATCATCCGCGACCGTGAGGGAGACAATGTATCTCAGGAGATCCTTGACAGCTATGCAGACCCTGACAGCCAAAATTATGCGGAAATGATCGAAGAAATCCGCAAACGGCTGAATTTCACCACACTCCGCTACCACCGTCTGGATGATCTGGTGGAATCTGTGGGAATCTCTCCCTGTAAGCTCTGTACCTATTGCTGGAACGGGAAGCATTGATTTTACCGCCGTATCGCAATATGATTTAAAATGATTTAAAACGCTCCCGTACACAGATCATGATATATGGGAGCGCTTTTATTTTTATATCTGTATGGATTTTGCTTTAAAACTGTGATAAAATCGGCCTGAATATACCAAATTCACAGAGCACAGCAGGAGGAAAGAGAGTGGATCTTAAAAAACGGGCAGAGAAATTAAAAACAGATATTCCTGCTATATTTTTGGCGCTGAAAGACAAAGATACGCCGCTTCCCGCAAAGGTATTTGCCGGCCTTACCATAGCCTATGCTCTTTCCCCTGTGGATTTTCATACCTGATTTTATCCCGGTTCTGGGATATCTGGACGATGTGATACTGTTTCCTGCACTGGTATCATTGACGGTCAAATTCATTCCTGAGGATGTTCTGAAAAAAATAGGAGAAATGCTGAGGGAATCTGGAGCGGCTGGAACGCCTGGAAATGGTATTATATGATTCCGGTTGTGGCAGTGTGGGGGATTATAATTGGGGTATTGGTGTTGTAAAATGAAGTGTAGCGATACTCCTTTTTCTCTTTTAGGATTATTGATTGGTTGCGTAGGATTTTTCTTTGTTTTTAGAAGTGCAAAGGAAAAATAGGACAATTAGAATTGACCGAGCTGAAAGCGAGGGATGCTTCTTGTCCGAAGGGCAAGAAGATGCGATGATAATATTATTCGTATCGGAGATAATGCTTTAATTGCGCCAAATCTACAAATATATACAGCATTTCAGCCGACAAATGCGTTTGACCGTTTTGGTGAGCCTAAAGAAGATGGTTCATTTGAATTTTGCAAAACACAAACTGCACCAGTGATTATTGGTAATAATGTATGGATTGGTGGCGGAGCTATTATCATGCCTGGTGTTACAATCGGAAATAGTATTGTCATTGGAACAGGAAGTGTTGTGACAAAGGACATTCCTGATAATGTTATAGCTTATGGGAATCCCTGTAAAGTAGTAAGAGAGAATAAATAAACTTCCAGTTTATCAGTGAATTAAGCGAAACAGTAACCTGCACCGATTACAAAGACAAGATTTGAAAATTGATATGTCATATGCAGAAAAGCACTGAAAAAAAGATCCCACATGGCTGCATTCCGGATTCGGACCGGACCCTTCCGGGCTCCGAACCCGGCGTCCCCAGGACCCTTGTCCATGTGGCAATCTGTTTCTATCTTAACATAATCGATACCTATTTACAATCGCTTCTCTCAGACCATTTTTTTCATATCTGCCACCAGGGCAAACTGTGTTCTGCAGCGATCCAGATTGTGATTTTCACGGTGAATCTTCCTGCTCCTCCCAATCTCTTTCCGGATCCAATTTCCGTTTTTTATCCCCTCCTCACACCTGATACAGCAGCGCATTGCACAGCGCAGCCGCCACGTTGCTCCCGCCTTTTCTTCCCCTGGCTACAATATAAGGCGTACGGGGAAGCGTCAAAATCAGTTCCTTTGAGGGAACCACATTTACAAATCCCACCGGAGCGCCGATGATAAGGGCGGGAGAAATCCTCCCCTCCTGCACCAGCTCATAGAGACGCACCAGGGCCGTAGGGGCATTTCCAATGGCGAAGATACAGGGACGGGAAGCATTTCCATAAAGCTCTGCCGCCTTTTCCATGCTGGCAACAGCCCTGGTGGAACCGGATGCGGCTGCCCGGGCTGCTACGGACTCATCTGCCATAAAGCACACTGCTTCTCCTCCAAGGTTTGCCAGCTTTTTCTTATTGATTCCCGACCAGGCCATATTTGTGTCCGTAATGATCACAGCCCCCTCCCGCAGTGCGTTCAGCCCTGCTTCCACGGCTCCTTCGGAAAATACCAGATTGTCCGCATAGTCAAAATCTGCCGTAGTATGGATCGCCCTGCGGATCAAAAGATCCTGCACCGGATCCAGAACCTTTCCCATGGCAGCCAGCTCATCCTGAATGATCTCAAAGCTTCTGTTCTCAATCTCAGCCGGAAGTACCTGCTCCAGCTGGATATGTCCTGTATGCATCTGATATTCTGTATTTCTTTTATCTTCCAAAAACCTCACTCCTTCCGGCCCTCAAGTCCTAAAACCTTATAAATCAATTCCATATTTAAAGCCTTTCTCAGTTCCCCGGCCAGCTTGTCATACTGGCGGTTTCGGTAGGCGTCATACTCTTCTTTCAGATTTGTTTCCAGCTTAATGCCCTTTTTCTCAGCCAGAGCATTTACCAGCGTATCCGCCACACCCGGAGCATCAAATATGCCATGGACATAAGCTCCGTAACAGTTTCCTCTATTCCAGCCATCCGGCTGCACCTGCTTTGTATCCCCTTTAAAAAGATAGCACATGGGACGGCAGATTTCCGGCTCTTTCCTGTCCGGAACCAGCCTTGCGGTTCCGGCAGATCCTTCCGGACATGCAATTTCCGTCCGCCCCATATGAATCTCATAACCAAATATGCATTTGCCGGACAAGGGCGCAAACACACCGTCCAGCTCTGCCAGCGAGCCCTCTGAGCGGGTACGGATTTTTTCTTTTTCAAAAACCGTCCGCAGAGGAAGAAGGCCCATAGTTTCAATCCGGCGGCATTCCCCGGATTCGGCTCCTTCCTCATCGATCACCTCTTCCCCCATCATCTGGTATCCTCCGCAGATTCCCCATACAGGCACATTCCGTCCGGCCAGTTTAAGAATGGCTCCTTCCAGACCATTCTGGCGCATCCACAAAAGATCGCTTATGGTATTTTTCGTTCCGGGAAGGATCACCAGATCCGGTGTGCCAAGCTCGGACACCTTCGTCACATACCGCACCGTCACGCCGGGAATCCTCACAAATACATCCAGATCTGTAAAATTGGAAATTTTAGGGAATCGGATGACCGCCAGATCCACCAGTCCCTTTTCCCTTTGACCAAGCTTTTCGCTCAGGCTGTCCTCATCCTCAATATCTACATCCATATAGGGAACTACTCCCGCTACCGGGATACCGCAAAGCTCCTCCAGCTGCCGAATCCCCGGCTCTAAAATAGAGGAGTCTCCCCTGAATTTATTCACGATCAGGCCGCAGATCCGTTTTCTTTCACTTTCTTCCAAAAGAGCCACGGTTCCGTAAAGCTGCGCAAATACGCCGCCCCGGTCAATATCTCCTGCCAAAAGCACCGGAGCATCCACCATGGCAGCCAGACCCATATTTACAATATCATCCTTTTTTAAATTGATCTCTGCCGGACTTCCTGCTCCCTCTATGACAATGATATCATAATCCCCGCACAGACGGTTATAAGCCGCCAAAATCTCCGGAATCAGCTCTTTTTTATAGGCAAAGTAATCCTTCGCCCGCATATTCCCTCTGGAAATACCGTTTACGATCACCTGAGAGCCTATGTCTGTGGTGGGTTTTAAAAGGATGGGGTTCATATCTGCCCGCGGCTCTGTCCCAGCCGCCTCTGCCTGAACCGCCTGAGCCCGCCCCATTTCCAGACCGTCTGCGGTGATATAGGAGTTAAGAGCCATATTCTGGGATTTAAAAGGTGCTGTTTTATAGCCGTCCTGGGCAAAAATGCGGCACAAGCCTGCTACGATCAGGCTTTTTCCCGCATTGGACATGGTTCCCTGTATCATGATGCATTTTGCCATTATTCTTCTCCTTATAGCGTTTTGAGGGAAATCATCTTCCCACAGCCTCTGTAAGATATCGGAGGAAACAGTCATTTTCTTCCGCTGTCTTTACGCAGATCCGGTAATAAGAGCCGTCTAATCCGGGATAATTGCCGCAGTTTCTGATCAGCACGCCCTGGCGCAGCAGTCTGTCATAAAGGGAATCCCCTTCCTTCCAGACAGGATCTCTGAAAAAAATATAATTGGCCTGGGAGGGATAAACCTGAAAGCCAAGCTCTGCAAGCTTCCCCTTCATCCGTTCCCGCTCCGGCCCAATGAGCCTTTTTGTAGCTTCCAGATAATCCCTTTCTTTAAGTGCTGCAATACCGGCCCTCTGAGCCGGTCCGGAAACAGACCAGGGCTGACGGACTGTTTCCAGGCGGATGTTTAATTCCTGATCTGCACAGAGGCTGTAGCCCAGCCGCAGCCCGGCCATGGCATAAATTTTGGTAAATGCCTTTAAGACAATCACATGATCCAGATCCTTTAATTTAGGGATTACTGAATATGCCTCAGGCTCATCCAGAAAATCACAGAAGCATTCATCCACAGCCAGCCAGGTTCCTGTCTCTTTGCACACCACTCCGATTTCTTCCACTATTTCTTTTTTTACAGGAAGCCCCGTAGGGTTATTGGGATTGCATAAAAACAGGATATCGTATGGCTGTTTCTCTGCCCTGGCGCGAAACAGCGCTTCCTTCAACCTGAATGGGTCCAGCGAAAAGTCCTCATCTTCCCTCAGCATAAATGAGTCTGTTTCACACCCCCGCAGATGAAGGGCCTGGCTGTATTCCAGAAAAGAGGGCGCTAAAAGCAGCGCGTGCCTGGGCCTTAAGGCTGCCACCAGTGCAAAAATCAGATCGGCCGCCCCGTTTCCGCAGCTAATCCACTCCTTTGGAACATGATGTATTTCTGATAAAGCCATTTTTAAGCTTCGGCAGGCGCTGTCCGGATAAATGCAGCATACATTTTCCTCCACGCAGCAAAGCAGCTCTCTCTTTACCCCTTCCGGAAGACCCAGAGGGTTAATGTTTGCAGAATAATCCATTTTTATGGGGCGGCTGTAGATATCGCCCCCATGAGTATAAGGAATTTCCATAAGCTCTCCTAGAGTAACAAAAGTAATATCACAAGGCCTGCCATCAAAAGTCCCTGAGCTCCAAACATAAGGCTGCAGACTCCTTTGATGTCGTCTGGACGGATAGGCCGGTCATCATCGCCGATATAAGGCTTTTTATAAAGAGTTCCAAAGTACCAGGCGTCCCCGGCCAGACGCAGATGAAGAGCTCCGGCACAGGCCGCCTCTCCCTGGGCGGAATTGGGGCTGGCATGGTTAAAACGGTCCCGTTTAAAGATTCTCCAGGCATTTTTCCCATCCATTCCCGGAAGAAGCCAGGCGGCGGCGGTAAGGAGCATCCCGGAAAGGCGAGCTGGAAGCCAGTTTACAGCGTCATCCATCTTTGCCGCCGCCCTTCCGAACAAAAGGTACGTTTCATTTTTATATCCCACCATGGAATCCATGGTATTGACTGCTTTATAGAAAAATCCTCCTGCCGGGCCAAATACCGCCATAAAGAAAAAAGGCGCAATCACTCCGTCCGAAGTATTTTCTGCCACCGTCTCCACCGCCGCTCTGGCGATTCCGTCCCGGTCAAGAACCGCTGTATCCCTTCCTACGATCATGGATACGGCTTTTCTGGCTTTTTCTATATCCCCTTCTTTCAGAGCCGAACAGACCTTCATGCTCTCAGTCTGTAAGCTTCGGGCCGCCAGAAGCTGTCCGCAAAAAAAGCTTTCCAGAACAAACAGGCAGATATAGATCCAGTGTCTCTGAATGCCAAAGGACAGAAGACCTCTGTATATCCCCAAAAAGCCCAGTACAGGAATCAGAGTCCAGAACAGGCACATGAAGCCAGCAAGCACCCCTCCTGCAAGCAAAAGATGCTCAGGAAACAAGCGCCGAAGCCTCGCTTCAAGCGCGCTTATCATATTTCCCATAAACCGGACCGGGTGAAACAGCCAGTAGGGATCTCCCATCAGCCAGTCTAAAATACAGCCTGCAATGAGAGCCATGCTGTGAAATTTCCATAGGTGGAACAAACTCATTTCTTAACATTCCTCTTTCTGTTCATCGTTATTTCAGCCTCTGTCCCAGGCCGCAGGCCACGCGCCATACCTGCTCAGACCGGGCAGCCAAAAGACAGCAGATCCGCCCGGTTTCCTCCCTGTATTCCCTTTCAAAGGGATCTAAGGGTACAATGCCAAGGCCGATCTCATCTGTTACCAGAACACGGCCGGGACAGGCTTTAAAAAGACGTTCCGTCAACGCCTCCCGATCCGGCAGCCGGCAGCCGTTTCGTTTTTCCATAGTGCCGTACACCCAGTCGGGTGCATTTAAAGAAGGCTCTCCCAACAGCAGCCTGCGGATAAAAAGATGGAATTCGCAGACATAGGGGCTGTCCAAACACTCATCAAAACTGGTCTGCCCCCCTCGGATCCAGAGTCCTGAGATTTCTGATGGTTCTCCTTCCCCAGAAGCTATGTTTTTCTCCCAAAAGGCCCGTTTTCCCTGAGCCCGTCCTCCTGTAATCAGGATCATTTTCTCATCCTCCCACATTATTTGAAACCCAGCCGGCGAGAACCAGTGCTGCGATCAGACAGACCAGCTCTCCTGCCTGAAGGTAAAACCCGGCCAGATCTCCCGTAATCCCTCCAAACTGCTTTTTGCTCCACCGGTAAAACCAGACAAACAGGATCAAAAGCAGTACAAAAAATACGGCTGCTGCCAAAAGCCAGCTTAAACCTCCCAAAAGCCAGGACACTGCACCTGTGGCTAACGGCCACAGCATCATTCCCATACGGTCTGTTTTCTTCTCTGCAGCCTGTGCAAAAGAGGCTGCCAGGCCGTCTTTTTTGGCAGAAGGAAAGGAAAGCACCGACAGGCCGCTGAGGGCCCGCTCCATGGTCATAAAAAGCACAGGGAGCAGCCGTGCGCTTCCCTCTGCCCTTGCTGCAAATTCACAGGAGGCTCCGGCATAAAGGAGCATATATGCAAACGTATAGATAACCGCAAAAGCCCCCAGATGGGGGTCCTTTAAAATTTCCAGCTTTTTTTCCCGATCCCCATAGGAGCACACTCCGTCCATGGTATCCAGAAAGCCGTCCATATGAATCCCTCCCGTGATAAGCACAGGAAGAGCCGCCGCCCACAGGCCGGTCATAGCAGGAGACAAACGAAAGACCTCCTCTGCCAGCCACAGCCACAGCGCCAGAAACAGGCCCTGGATCAGACCCACCAGAGGAAAAAAGCATAATGCATGCTTCATCCGCTCCTTCGTCCATTGGATCTGGGGCATAGGAATCCTGGAATACATGGAAATTGCTATGATACAGGAATACAGAAGCTTCATTTTCCCTTCTCTCCTTTCAGGACAACCGGAATCCCATAAACCACCTCAACTACTTCACTGGCCCTTTCAGCCAGCAGGCAGTTAAGCCGCCCCATAAGGCGGATATACTCCATGGTTTCCGGCGTATAGTCCTCCCCATCTGCTCCCACCTCATTTGTGATAACCGCCAGAAAATCAGCCTGGGAATCCAGATAAAGAATATCGTCAAAGAGCCCTTCTGCCAGTTCCTCTGTATCCGGCTGTATGCCCTCCTTTTCAAACATGGCGTTGGCAGCCAGATTGGACACGCACTCTAAAATGACAGCCTTTTTTCCTTCTCCTTTTAAGCTTAGTCCGGACAGGCCTCTGGGCCTTTCAAGGGTCACAAAGCCTTTTCCGGCTCTGAGAGCCCTGTGGCGTTCTACCTTCCTGCGCCCCTCTTCCCCGTAAACCTCCATGCAGGCCACATAGAAGCGAAGGGGCATCTGCTCCTCCATCACCCTATATTCCCCATATTCGGATTTTCCGCTGCCGCTGCCCCCTGTGATCAGGATCATTCTTCCTCTTCCTTTCCAAAACGGCGGTACTGCTCCACATGGATTTCCTCAAATGACTCCATCTGTCCGTACACAGCCGCAGCCATGTCAAGAAGGGGAAACAGCGCCGCGGCTCCCGTTCCCTCTCCCAGACACATTTCTCCGTGGATCGCAGCCTTTAAGCCCAGCGCCTCTAAGGCCATAGCTCCCGCAGGCTCTGCGGATACGTGAGAAGCCAGCAGATAATCCCTTACCGTCGGAGAAAGCTTCACAGCCGCCAGAGCAGCCGCAGCCGTAATCAATCCGTCCAGCACCACCGGGATCCGATAACAGGCACAGCCGATATAAAAACCGGCCAGAGCAGCCAGATCAAGGCCGCCAACCTTGGAAAGCACGTCGATAGCGTCCTCCGGATCCGGATGGCAAAGCATGATTCCCTCACGAATGACACGGATTTTCCGGTTCAGCGCCTCATCCGAAAGTCCTGCCCCCCGGCCAGTCACCTCTTCCGGCTCCTTTCCCAAAAGGACAGAAAGGACAGCGCTGGACGTAGTTGTATTTCCAATTCCCATTTCACCGCAGCCTGCCAGCCGGCAGCCCTTTTCTTTTAGAATCCCTGCCGCTTCCATCCCTGTTTCCATAGCTTTTACCGTTTCCTCCCGCGTCATGGCAGGCTCTTTCAGGAAATTCCGGGTTCCATAGCGTATTTTCCGGTTTAAAATCCCCGTCCCTTCCATATCTGAGGCAATTCCCACATCCACAGGAAGTACCTTTGCCCCTGCTTTCGCAGCCATCAAACAGACGCAGGAGGCCCCTCTTGCCATATTTGCCGCTACTACGGCTGTTACCTCCTGTCCGGTCTGGGTAACGCCTTCCTCCACAATGCCGTTGTCTGCGCACATGACGGCAATCCACTTCTGATCCAGACAGACCGCCTCGCTGTTCTGAGCCCCGGCAATGCGTACCAGATCCTCTTCCAGGATCCCCAAGCTGTTTAAGGGCTTTGCCACCTGGTCCCAGCGAAGCCGGGCCGCCTTCTTTGTCTCACTGCTTACCGGACGTATCTGCTGCAGCGCTTTTTTTAGCGTCATTTTTCCTTCTGTATTTTGTATCATTCTTCTGCCTCATCTCTTTTCCGTTTGTATCTTACACAGGCTTTGGCAAAACGGACGGCAAAAGCCGGGCAGGAGGGGTAAAATAAATGAGGAAAACCGGCCATCACCTGATTCTTTATGCGTATACAGGGCCAGCTTCTGTTTCCTACCGGCTTTTTTGCTCTCATTACCCATTCTTCTTCCAAAACCTCGCAATCCCAGTAATGAAATTCATGACCCCTGATCTGTTCTCCCGGCTTTAAATACAGTCTGTCTTTTTCCGCTTCCACTCCAATGTAGCCAAAACGGCTATTTTTCCCCTTTTTATATCCTTTTCCCTTCAAAACGCCTGTCATGGGCCAGATCCGTCCATCTTCCGCCTCCAGCTCCTCCAAAAGATAGAGATATCCTCCGCACTCTCCCAGAACAGGAAGGCCCCCTTCTGCCGCCTTTTTCACAGATTCCCGCATGGATTCATTCAGCGAAAGCGCCTCGCAGTAAAGCTCCGGATACCCGCCTCCTAAGATCAGGCCGTCCAGCTGTTCGGGAAGGCTCCTGTCATGAATGGGGCTAAAGTATACCAGTTCTCCTCCCAGACGCTCTAAAAGCCGCAGATTATCCTGATAATAAAAGCAGAATGCCTCGTCCATGGCAATTCCCAGACGGAAGCTGAAAGCCGCTGTACAGGAAGCTTCTGTGTTTTCTTCCTCTAAAGCATCCCTTTCTTCTTTTTCTGCTCCCAGTTCTTCCAGAAATTCCCAGTCTATCGTTTCCTCCAGACATTTTCCAAGGCGGTTCATCTGCTCTCTTAATCCGGCAATTTCCTCTGGCAGCACCAGTCCCAGATGACGGCTTCCCACCTTGAGAAAATCCAGCTCCGGCACAAAACCGGCTGCCCGGATGCCGGTTTCCCGTTCCACCAACTCCCGGATCCTTGGATAGAGCATAGGGGACATTCTGTTAAAGATCACAGCCTTTATCTGGCTTCCCATGGGGCGTTCAAACTCCAGAAAGCCCTTTATAAGTGCAGCCAGCGATACGCTGGCTCCTCTGGCATCAACCACCAGCACTGCCGGAAGATCCAGTATGTGAGCCACCTCCCAGGAGCTGGCTCTTGTGGTGCTTCCTCCAAGGCCGTCAAAATATCCCATGACCCCTTCCACCACCGGCAGATGGCCTTTGGACAGACGGCTGTATTTATCCCGAAGTTCCTCCGGCGCCTCAAAGTAGCTGTCCAGGTTCATTCCTTCCAGCTCCAGCACCTGTTTGTGAAACAGTCCGTCAATATAATCCGGTCCGCATTTGCAGGCCAGGGGATTTAAGCCCTTTCTTTTAAAAAGCTCCAAAAGCCCGCAAGTAATCATGGTTTTCCCACTGCCGCTGGAGGCTGCTGTTATCATAAATCCTGCCACTGAAGCTCCTCCCCATCCTCTGCCGGATGCTGCATCACCGCAATATACACAGGATTCTGAGCCTTTGGCATATGGTAGCTTCCCACCTGCTCCACTGCAGATGCCTGAATCTGAAGAATCTCTCCTTCTTTAAAGCCATACTTTTTCATACATTCCAAAATTTCCGTCACCGTTTCCAGAGAAATTGCGTTTGCCACGATCCGCACCTTTGGATTCATCTGCAAAAGCACCTCTATCATCTCCTTCATGCGTCCCCCGCTCCCGCCGATAAACGCATGGGTAGGCGTCTCCAATCCCCGAAGGGCCTCAGGAGCTTCCCCGGCTACGATATGAAACCCGGACCAGTCACCGTGAAATTTTCTCCTGTTAGCGTCAATCAGCTCCAGTGCACCCGGCTCCCGCTCAATAGCATATACCCGGCCTTCTCCGCACTGCCTCCGGATGGCCAGTCCCATTTCTACAGAAACAGAACCCGTTCCAGCACCGATATCAAAACAGACCGCATCTGCGCCAATACGGAGCGTTTCTAATGACAGACGCCGTACGCTTTCCTTTGTCATGGGCGTCTTGCCCCGGATAAAATCAGAATCCCTGGGATGAAGTTCAGGATAGATCCGTGCTTCCACTGCATGAGGATTTTCCACGATCGCACAGGCCAGGCTGCCAAAGGGATGTACTTCTTCCTCCATGAGGATTTCTGCCGGTTTCCGTTTCCAGAGGATCCGTTCCTCTCTATATGAGAGTTTTTCTCCTGCCCACAGATCCACATGACCCAGACCGCTGCTCACAAGGCTGCGGCAAAGCTCTGAAAGCCCCCCTTCTCCTCCCAGGAGGACAAAGCAGGTTTTATGGGTTCTCACCCAGGCCGGAATATCGCACTCCCGTCCATGGCTGCTTACCGGATATACATCCTGCCAGCTTCGGCCGATTCTGGCGCAGAAATAGGAAAGACTGGAAATTCCCGGAATATATTCCACATCCCAGCCTTCCCGTATAAAGGCCTTGGAAGCAGCCTCTGCCCCGCTGTAAAAGCCCGTGTCGCCGGAAAGCACCAGAGCGGCCTCCGTCCATGAAAAGGAACCAAGCCACTGAACCATCTCGCTGGGCTTATAGGCTGTAAGCACCGGCTTCCCCTGTATATACGGCTCTACGGAACCTAACATCCTGCCTGCTCCCATGACAGCCTCTGCTCCCTCCAGGCGGTCAATGGCCTGCCCGGTAAGCTGATCCTCACCGCCCATTCCAATGCCGATCAGATAGACCACAGGACGTTCCTGTCTGTATGTTTCATCCTCTCTCATGAGTTTTTCCACTCCTTTACTTCTCTTATAACCGCTTCCAGGCTTATCCCCTGATCGAAAGGGCGCCGGATCACCAAAACCTCTGCTCCCGCTTCCTGGGCGCCTTTTAATTTTTCTTCAAAGCCGCCCGTCTTTCCTCCATCCTTTGTAACCAGAAAACGGCAGTTATATTCTCTCAGATGGGCCCGGTTCATTTCCGCAGAAAACGGACCCTGCATGGCGATAATATGGCGGCCCTCATACCCCTGCATCCTGCAACAGCGGATGGAATCCTCCAAAGGCAGGACGCGGACATAGACCCTTTTCCTGAAATCCGGGATCTGCGAAAAAGCCTCCAGATCCTTGCTTCCTGTGGTAAGAAGAATATTTCCCTCCTGCCCGGACAGCCAGGAGACTGTCTCTTTAACCGAAGCCATCTCACGAACAGGGGCGGCAGCTTCCGATTCCCCTTCTTCTCTGAGACACCGGAGAAGCTTCACATTCGGAACATGACTGCAGGCTTTGCGGATATTCGCTGTGGCCTGATCTGCATACGGATGAGTGGCATCAATGACAAGGGAAGCATTCTCTCTCCTGATCAGCGCTTCCATTTCTTCCTCATCCAGCCGGCCGGCCCTGATTTTCAGGCTGTCTTTTACCCCTGTTCCATCCCTGTTCCTTAATGAACACACCCGTTCCATTTCTTCCTTAAGAAGCTCTTTTCCATATTCCGTCGCAGCGCACACGACTCCCGAAATTCCTTCTTCTGCCAGTTTTCCTGCCAGAATCCTTCCCTCAGTAGTTCCTGCAAAGAGGATCAGTTTCCTGTTTTTACCCATCTCCTCATGCGTCCTTTCCAGAGAAATATTTTCGTTCATAGCCTCTGGGCGTTACCATGTGTCCGCCGATCTGTTTTGTGGAAGAATTGCCGATATAAACGGTGGTAAACATATCCGCCTCTGCCTCCATAAGCTCTTTTAAGGTCAGGATCTCCGTTTCTTCTCCTTCCCGTCCGATGCGCTTTGCCAGGCCGCAGATCGTCTGAGGAGAACGGTATTTTAAAATCCGCTCACAGGCCTGGCGCAGATAATCCGGCCGCCCCTTGCTGCGGGGATTATAAAGGCAGATCACAAAATCTGCGGCGGCTGCCTTCTCAACCCGCTCCCAGATGGTTTCAATAGGGGTCAGCCGGTCGCTTAAGCTGATGACGGCAAAGTCATGCATCAGAGGCGCTCCCAGGGCAGCTGCACCGGAGCAGGCAGCCGTCACTCCCGGCACTACACAGATTTCCACCTGAGGCGTTTCCTCTGCCAGCTCAAGCAAAAGACCTGCCATGCCGTATACACCGCCGTCTCCGCTGCAGATCATCGCTGTATCCTTTCCCTCAAGGCAGCAGGCGATTGCCATGCGGCAGCGCTCCTCTTCTCTTGTCATGGGAGTGGTCAGATACTCCTTTTGGGGAAATTCATCCCGCACCAGGTCTGCATATACAGTATATCCGGCAATCACCTGGCATCGCTCCAGAGCCTGCCTGGCCTCTCCTGTCATCCCTTTTGCAGAGCCGGGGCCGATCCCCACCACATATAAGCGGCCTGTTCTGCCTTCCTTTTGCCTTAAATCCCCTGTTTTTTCATCTTCCGCCTTCCCGCAGGCCTCTCCCATCTCCGGGTTCTGCGCCTTCCGGTACTCTGTTTCAAAGCACGGATCATACAGCTTAGACCGCTCATAGTCCTTCTGTCCGACTGCCTCTCCTACGATGATCAGCGCTGTCTTTGTAATACCTTCAGCTTCTGCCGCCTCTGCCAGATTCTTCACCTCACAGCGCACGATCTTTTCCTCCGGCCAGGTAGCCTTATACACAATGGCAGCAGGCGTATCTGCCGGATATCCTCCCTTTATCAGCTCTGCAGACAGTTCCCTTAGCATCCCTGCGCTTAAAAACAGAACCATAGATGTCTGGTGGACCGCAAAGGAAGCAATGCTTTCCCGATCCGGCACCGGCGTTCTTCCCGCCATCCGGGTGATGATCACGCTCTGGGAAATTCCCGGAAGCGTATATTCCATCCCCAAAGAGGATGCTGCTCCGCAGAAGGAACTAACGCCGGGGCAGATTTCATAGGGGATTTTCTCCTTATCCATGGCGTCCATCTGCTCTCTGATCGCCCCATAGATGCAGGGATCCCCTGTATGAAGGCGCAGGATCTCCTTTTTTTCCTTCCAGGCCCTTTTTATCACCGCCATCACCTCTTCTAAGGTCATGCGGGCGCTGTCGTAAACTTCAGCTCCTTCTTTTGCCAGCTCCAGCAGTTCCTTATTTACAAGGGAACCTGCATAAATGATCACATCCGCTTCCTTTAAAAGTCTAGCTCCTCTCACGGTGATCAGGTCTGTGGCCCCTGGGCCTGCTCCAACAATATGTACCATACTGCATCCTTTCATTCAAATATTATTCTGTCTCAAATTCCTTTAAAAGCGCCTCTGCCCCCGATGTCATTCCCAGTATTCCCCGTTCGTTGGTAAATATGATGCACTCTGCCTGAAGGCGTTCTCCGGCTCTCTTTTTCAGATGAAATTCCACTCGTTCCATCACCCTGGACATCACCGCTTCCAAAAGTCCCGGCGTTTCGTCCAAAACAAAAAGGGCCTGTTCCACCGTCACTGCCTCCAGGATCCGGCAGATCCGCTCGGAAGACGCGCCCAATGCTCCCCCCCAGGCTCCAAGCACTTCCATACGTCCGTCTGCCGCGGAGGAATGGGTATTCATCACCCCGGCTGCAAGCTTAATGAGTTTTCCTCCATGTCCCACCAAAAGAACCTGGCGCAGCTTTTCCTGAACCGCCAGATCCAGGGTATCTCCGATAAAATTGCTGCACTTGACCGCCTGATCCAGCTCAATCCCCAGGTGATCTCTTAAAAATGCAGTCCCGTAATTGCCCGGCGTAAGAATCAGGCGTTCACAGCCTGCCAGCCGTTTCTGCCGCAGCTCCAGCCCTATGGTTTCAAGGAGGGCCCTCTCACTCATGGGTTCTACCATCCCGCTGGTGCCCAAAATGGAAATACCTCCCAAAATCCCCAGTCTGGGATTAAAGGTTTTCTCTGCCTGCTCTTTTCCGCCTGGAACCGAGACAGAAAGCTTAATACACCCCTGAAAACCGGATTCCCGGCAGGCTCTTTCTGCCTGATGAAAAATCATGGATCTGGGAACCGAATTGATGGCAGGCTTTCCCACCGGACAGTTAAGTCCCGGCTTTGTAACAACGCCTACGCCTTCTCCTGCCATAAGCTCAATCCGAACGCCTTCCCGCTCAAACACATATCCATTCTCCGGCTCTCCCTCTGCGCTTCCTGTTCCATATTCTGCACGGGAGTACACAAGCATTCCGTTCGTCACATCCGGATCATCCCCTCCATCCTTGCGCACCGCACAGGAAACCCAGTTTTCCCCCATCTGAATATCCTCAATCTCCAGCTCCAGACGGACCCCTTTTGGCGTTGTAAGGCTTACCAGTTCCGTTTCCTTCCTCCCGAGCAGCATGAGAACAGCGGCTAGAGAAGCCGCCGCCGCACAGGTCCCTGTGGTATAGCCCCACCTTAATTTTTTCTGGTTTCTGTATGTAAAAATCTGTTCCATCGTTCACCCGTTTTTTTCATTCTGCCAAAAAGTATACCATATGGCATTTCATTGCACAACGAAAAAATACGGCCTAGCACTACCGTTCTCCAAATCCCTTTTCACACAAAATCACATCTAAAGCCTTACACGCGGCTGCCACGGCCGTTCCCTCTCCCGTCCTTTTTTTCAAAATCAGCCTTCCGCCACCAGCGCAGGCCGCCCGTTCGCATACATTTCCGATCCCTACCGTCTCTCTCACAAATTCTGATTCTTTAAAATCTCCCTGCACCAGAGCCAGTTCCTCTGCGGTATAAAAGCAAAGCTCCAGTCCCCGCTCCTTTGCCAGCTGTAAAATCGCCGGCTCCTCCTTTTTCCGGTCAACGGAAGCCAGCCTCTTTACCGCCTCAGGTGCAATTTTCGCCTCCTTCAGGCATGCATCTACCCGTTCTTTCAGAACCGGAAAAGGAATCCCCTTTCGGCAGCCAACGCCTAACGTCACTGCCCGCGGTACCAGACGCAGCACCTTGATCCCCTGAGGCATTTCCTTTGGCAGCCGGTCTTTTATGGTAATCCAGATGGTATACTCCTGCCAGTAAGGCGCACAGCCCTCCGGTACTCCATCTGTGGGGAAATCGCTTATAAACCCAACGGTTTTCCCCTCCAGGATCCGGGCAGAAATTTCTCTTGCCATCTTCCGGTCCGTCAAAACCAGCCCGTTTCCTGCCGCAAAGAGATCCACTGCAAAGAGTCCGTTTCGGTCCGTAGCCGTAGTGATCACCGGCACTGCGCCAAGAAATGCTGCCAGCTCACAGGCCAGCTCATTGGCTCCTCCCACATGACCGGATAACAGAGGGATCACAAATCGGGCCGTTTCATCGATCACAATTACCGGAGGATCCGCAAACTTGTCCCGGATCCACGGAGCCGCCGCCCGTACGGCAATCCCCGCAGCGCCTATAAAGATCATAGCATTTTTCTCCGAAAACTGCCGGCCGCTCCACTGGGTCAGGTTTTCCTTTCCCCGGCTCTTCATCCCATCTGCCTTCCAGTCCTGCTCTAAAAACCGCTCCGGCACACAGGCCTCACAGTTCACTCCCTGTGCTTTAAAATATGTATACAGGCGCCTACCGATCAAAGCGCCCTTCTTTGTAAAACAGATAACTGCAAGCTTCATCCTCTATCTCCTGTCCTTTCTCCGGCCGCCGCCTTCGCCTAGATCTCATCCTAAGTATAGCGGATGAAGCCCCTTCTTTCAACTATCCTTTTCCTTGCCTGCAGCTTCCTTCATCTGGCGTCTGCGCTTTGTCATCATTCCTCCGATGCGTCCGCTTTCCTTGGATGTCAGGCTCCGCCAGCCTTGTTCCAACACCTTCGCATCCAGTCCCAGCTCCTGTGCAATTTCAAATTTCAGCTGCTCCTGCGGGCTCATATGCTCCGGGTCAAAGTTTTTTTTATGCGTGCTTTTCTCCATTCTGCCAAACTCCTTTCCTTCCCTTTATCTATAGACAAAAGGGATTCATTAAGGAAAAGTCTATCCATATTTTTACAATATATTCCGATTTTTCTTGCTTTTTGAACTTTTGTATATTATACTGAAAGTGAAGAAAATATATCGTTTCATAATGAAAAGCGAAAATTTTTTTCACCGCAATTCAGAAAGCGGCCGGCCATAGCAGCCGGAAGAAGGGGTTACTTTGAATATTGCAATCGTTGATGACTGCGCTCAGGACAGCTGTCATTTATCGCAGCTCCTTGGCGCTTACTGCTCTGCCTGTTCTCTGGCCTTACAGGTATCGACTTTCACTCGTGCGGCGGATTTTCTCAGATCATGGAAATCCGGCGTTTTTGATTTAATCTTCATTGATATCTTTCTGGACAAAGATTCCGACACAGCATCCGGCATCCGTCTGGCAGAACACATCCGCCGTGAAGATACCGGTTGTACCATTATCTTTACCACAATAAGCCCGGACTTTGCATTAAAAAGCTATTCTTTAAAGGCACTGGACTATCTGGTAAAGCCCATTTCCACAGCGGATTTTTCTCAGACCATGGATTATTACCTTTCCATGAAGGCGAAGCGCTCTTCCCATTATATTGAGGTAAAGGAAAGCCGGGTCATGGTAAAAATTCCCATTGATACAATTTTATACACCGATTACTTTAATCACTACATACAGATCCATCTGGCTGACCGGATCGTAAAGACCTATATGCGGTTTGAGGACTTTTCGAAACTTTTGCTGTGTTACCCACAGTTTATCAGCTGCTATCGCAACTGTATCATTAACCTGGACAAGGTGGTTCGTCTGGAAAAAACCTCTTTTGTCCTTACGTCCGGTGAACATCTGCCTATTACCAGAAGCCTCAGGCTCCAGATTCATCAGCAATATGCGGATTATCAATTCCGGAAGATAAATGGAGGTATTGAATGAACCTTTTAAATCTTCAGCTTTCCGCACTGCTGGTGTTGGATCCTCTCTCAGTGATCCTTCCATTTTTATGGATCTTTCGTTTAGAATGGCGTTATGATGCCCACAGAATCGCAGGTATCCTTTTCGGATATCTGTTTATCATCTGTGGGCTGTTTCTTTTTTTCCTGCGCCTGCTTCCCGGCTTTTCCAGACACGGCCTGATCTGGTCTCTGCTTCTTATGGCATTTTCACTGTCTTTATGCCTCCTTCTTACAAAGGTAAAAATACAGGCAGCTGCCTATACGCTCTTCCTCTTTAAAAATGTTTCCGACTCCGCTTCCCTGCTGTCCCGCTTTCTCACCGTTTTAATCACCTCTCACAATCCCTCTATCCCGCATACCGCCTGTGTCCGTTCTCTGGAACTGCTTCTGATTCCCGCCGCAGTCCTCATCATCACAGCCGTCATTGGAACACGGCTGAGACAGGCTGTTTATTATACCCGTTTTCTTCCGGTATGGAGAAGAATGCTTTTGATCCCCGCCTTTTTCTTTCTCATGTACTATATGGATATGGGGCTTATCTATATGCCGGAGCTTCGCCCTGATGATTATAACTACAATGTTCTCCTCATTACCCTTTTCTGGCTGATCTGTGTATATACCGTGCACATCACTACCCTGCAGATCCTCTTTCTCATCACTCAGAGCTTTGCTCTGAAGGAGGAATACCGAACCATGAAGATAGTGTCCGATGCTCTGACCTCCCAAACGGCCAATCTTCAGATCAACTTAGAGCAGCTGTTAAAGGCACGGCATGATTTCCGCCACCATCTGGCGATCCTAAAAGGGCTGCTGGGACAGAAGGAGTACACGGCTGCATCCGATTATCTGGAAAGCTACCTGGGCAGCCAGGAAAGCTGCGATACATATACCTACTGCTCCAACGCTCCGGTCAATGCACTGTTAAATTATTATCTCCAGACAGCCAGAGAACACTCGGTCAATGTAACTGCCAATGTGTGCCTTCCTGCTGCTCTCCCTATGCCGGACATGGACTTTTGCACCATCTTGGGAAACCTGCTCTCCAATGCCCTGGAGGCCTGTCTGAGACAGGAGGGAGGAATACCGGCTATCTCAGTCACTATAAACTCTGTCGGCCAGTCCATGATCACCCTGTCCATCCGCAACTCCTATTCCCATGAAATAAAAGAACAGGACGGCCAGTTTATCTCCTCCAAGCGGGACGGGATCGGCATTGGCACCTCTTCGGTGCGCTACCTCACAGAGCGGTATCACGGCTTTCTCAATTTCAGCCATGGAAACGGCATTTTTGAGGCTTCTGTTTTTTTAAATCCATCCATGGACCGCGCAGCACCTTAAAATACATCGAAAATTTTCTGCTGTGCATACGCCGCTAGGCGCACCATACTACAACAAGGCCCCGCGGAAAATCCGCAGGGCCTTATTATTTCATGCCTTATTGGCTGTTAGTTGGAATAGGAATCGATGTCTACATCAGCAACATCCTCATTCTGAGGAGCTGCAAGGAGAGCCTTTACGCTTAAGCTGATCTTGTGATCGTCCTCGTTGAAATCAACGACCTTAGCCTCAATCTCCTGTCCGATCTTTAATACATCAGATGGCTTCTCGATATGCTCTCTGGAAATCTGGGAAACATGAAGCAGCGCGTCTACGCCTGGCTCTAACTCAACGAATGCGCCAAAATCAGTCATACGTGCTACGCGGCCTGTTACCACATTGCCTGCTGCATACTTCTCAGCAGCCTGTGCCCATGGATTTGCCTCCGGGAACTTTAAGCTTAATGCGATCTTCTCGCCCTGGATATCCTTGATCAGAACAGTTACCCGATCACCGGACTTGAATACCTTCTTAGGATTCTCTACACGGCCCCAGCTCATCTCAGAGATGTGAAGCAGGCCGTCAGCGCCGCCCAGATCGATAAATGCACCAAAGTCTGTTACGTTCTTTACAGTACCCTCAACCTTATCACCTGGCTGGATACGTGCAAATAACTCTTCCTTCAGCTTTGCCTTCTCAGCAACTAAAAGCTGCTTTCTGTCGCCGATGATACGTCTTCTCTTTGGATTAAACTCTGTGATCACGAACTGGATGTCCTGATCTGCGTACTTGGACAGATCCTTCTCATAAGTATCAGATACAAGGCTGGCTGGAATAAATACTCTTGCGCCCTCAACCTCAACGCTTAATCCGCCGTCTAATACCTGAGTAACCTTGGAAGTTAAAACCTCCTGATTTTCAAATGCCTCCTCCAGACGCTTGTTGCCTCTGTCGGCTGCCATACGCTTGAAAGATAAGGAAACCATGCCTACGCCGTCATTTAACTTGATAACCTTAGCTTCCATCTCTTCACCAATCTGTACTTTTGTAGTCAGATCCACACTGTTATCGTTGCTGTACTCGTCGCGGGTGATAACGCCCTCGGACTTGTTGCCCGCGATGCTCAGAATAATCTCATCTTTGCTCACTTCGATGACCTGACCGGTGACTATCTCTCCTGTACGTATTGGTTTGGTTGATTCTTCCTCTTCCTTTAATAACTCTGCAAAACTCTGCTCTGCCATTCTGGTATGAACCTCCTCAATAATCTTTTTTGGGGTGGATGCCCCAGCTGTAATACCTACGCTGCGCACAGAAGATACACTGTCAGGATCTAAATCGCCGAGTGTCTGAATGTAAAAGGTGTTCTTACATTCCTTGAGACAGATTTCGTAAAGCTTCTGGGTGTTGGAAGAATGCCTGCCGCCAATAACGATCATGGCGTCCACCCGAGAGGCGATCTTCGCTGCCTCCACTTGTCTTTCCTGTGTTGCATTGCAAATCGTATTTAAAACACTACTATCATAACCCTTTTTTAAAATTTTTTCAACTAAATCTTGAAATTTGTTGTAATTAAATGTCGTCTGAGACACTACGCACAGCTTTTTCCCCTCCGGAACCACATAATTTTGCGCTTCCGCCTCATTCTCAATCACTGTGGTGTATGTATTGCCCCAGCCTCTTATACCCTCCACCTCCGGATGAAAAGGACTTCCTATGATAACAACCGCATCCCCAGCCGCCGCATGCTCATCTACAATGCGGTGGATCTTCTTTACAAAGGGACAGGTGGCGTCTGCGATCCGGATCCCGCGCTCTTTTAAAATATCATAGATATGGCGGCTGACGCCGTGGGAACGGATAATAACTGTCCCCTTTCCCTCAGGAAGAGCTTTTAAATCCTCCTCTGTGTCCAGAACGGTTACGCCCTTTTCCTCTAAGTCCCGTACCACTTCTTCATTGTGGATAATGGGACCGTAGGTATAAATGGGGCCTTCTGCCTTTCCCTCTTTCACTGCCTTAATCTGTTCATATACCTGATTTACCGCCCGCTCTACACCAAAGCAAAACCCGGCCGTCTTTGCCACGGTGACCGTACGGCCCTCCGGAATTTCAAAAGAAGCAGCCCCTTTTACCTGCGCATTCATCTGTCCTCCCCCTTATTTCCAAGAGCACTGACAGCTGCGCTGCAGCCCTTCTCTGCCGCAATAACAAAGATAGCCCGTACCACCTCATCCAGAGTCATATCTGAGCTGTCAAGCAAAACCGCATCCTCTGCCTGCATAAGCGGAGAATGCTCTCTGTGCATATCCTGATAATCCCGGCTTTCGATATCCCGCTCAATCTCCCTTAAATCAGCGTCAATGCCCTTCTCTGTCAGCTCCTTATAACGTCTCTCGGCCCGTACCTTTACAGATGCAGTCAGATAAATCTTAGCCGGAGCATCGGGAAGCACACAGGTTCCGATATCCCTTCCGTCCATAACAACATTTTCCCGCTTTGCAAGCTCCTTTTGAAGCTCCACCAGCTTTTCTCTCACAGGAAGATAGCCAGAGGTGGCGGAAGCCGTCTTTCCCACCTCCTCGGCGCGGATCAGGCCGGAAACATTTTCCCCATTTAAAAGAACCTGCTGGACGCCGTCTTTATAGGCGATCGTTACATTTACATTTCTGCAGGCTGCGCTGACTGCCGCCTCATCCTGAGGATCGATGCCTTCTCTTAAAATATGCAGCGCTATGGTGCGGTACATGGCCCCGGTGTCAACGTATACAAAACCCAGGCGTTTTGCAGCCAGCTTTGCGATGGTACTTTTTCCTGCTCCCGCAGGTCCGTCAATTGCAATATTAAAGTGTTCCATTGTTTCCTCCTGTTATTATAGGGTTGTGTCCTTAGCCGCAGCCTTTCCCGCCTGCCAGCCCGTAGACCAGGCAATCTGCAGATTAAAACCTCCGGTTACTGCGTCAAGATCCAGAAGCTCTCCTGCAAAATACAGACCCTTTACCCGTTTTGACTCCATGGTGGAAGGATCCGTCTCCTTCACGCTGATGCCTCCCTGGGTAATAATAGCCTCCTTAAACGGACGAAGACCGGTGAGCGTAAAGGTAAGTCCCTTTGTAGCTTCCACCAGCCTGCGCCGTTCCTGTCTGGTGATCTCATTGACCTGCTTATCCGGGTCAATACCGCTGCGGCGGATGATCTCCGGAATCAGCTTTGCAGGATAAAGATGACTTAAGCTGTTTTTAAACTGCCTGTTTTTCGCTTCTGCAAAATCCCTCAGGATACGCTCATCCAGCTGTTCTCCTGAAAGAGCCGGTTTTAAATCGATAACCAGCTTTAAGGCCCCCTTTGACACCGCCTTTGCACAGAAGGAGCTGGCGCTTAAGATCACGGGGCCGCTGACTCCGAAATGTGTAAACAGCATCTCGCCAAATTCCCGGTAAAGCTCCTTTTTCCCGTTATAGACAGCAATTTCAATATTTTTAAGAGAAAGCCCCTGAAGAGCCTTTACCTCCTCTTTCTCCGCCGCTTCAAAGGGAACCAGGGCCGGAAGAAGATCCGTCACTTTATGGCCCAGCATTTTAGCCCATGCATGTCCGTCCCCTGTGGATCCGGTAGACGGGTAGGAAACACCTCCCGTAGCCAGGATCACACGATCCGCCGGCACCTCTTTTTCCTTTCCGTCCGGCCCTTCCAGACAGATCCCGCAACAGACCTGCCGGACCGCTCCGGTATCCGTATCCTCTTCGCTTCGCACTGCCAGCCCCTTAATCTCCTGCCTTAAGTATACCTTTACACCTGCCTGGCGCATCATCCGCTCCAGAGCGGCAATCACATCGGAAGAATGATCGGAGCAGGGGAACACACGGTTTCCGCGCTCGATTTTAAGAGGCAGCCCCGCCTCCTCAAACAGCTCCATCACGTCCTCATTGGTAAAGCCGTAAAAGCTGCTGAACAAAAACTTGCGGTTTGTCACAACGGCTCCAAAAAGTTCTTCCATATCACAGGCATTTGTCACATTGCAGCGTCCCTTTCCTGTAATAAACAGCTTCTTTCCCAGCTTTTCATTTTTTTCATAGAGATGAATCTCTGTCTTTTCGCCGGCGGCAAGCACGGCGGTCATCATTCCGGCGGCGCCTCCGCCGATTACTGCTGCTTTTCTCATGCTTTCTCCTTTACCGGCAGAGCTGCCTTTTTTCCGCCCATGGGACGTGCATCGTCCAGCCCGTTGATTTCATCGTTGCTGTAAACCTGGTACTCATCCCACAGTTTCTCCATGCTCTCAAGTGTCTTTTTCACATCCGCCTGGCGTTTCATGCAGAGCGCCACGACAAGCGCATTGATTACACTCAAAGGGGCCACCAGAGAATCGACGATTGATGCCATATCGCTCTTGGCAATCAGCGTACAGGCTGCATAAACATTCATCGGTGAATGCACACTGTCTGTTAATGTAATCACTTTTGCACTGCGGTTGTTGGCAAACTCCATAGCCTTTAACGTCCGCATGGAATATCTCGGAAAACTGATTCCGATAATTACATCTTCCTTACCAATACGAACCATTTGTTCAAAAATTTCACTGGAACTGCTCGTCTGTATCAGACGTACATTTTCAAACATCAAAGTAAAATAAAATGCCATAAACGACGCAAGCGGCGCACAGCTTCTGATTCCAATAATATAAATATGTTTCGCATTCAAAATGGTATCTACTGCCATCTCAAATGCTGCCTGATCTATTTTTTCCAATGTGCTGTTGATTTTTTCCGCATCTGACTTTAAAACAGATTCTAAAATTTTTGACTGGCTGATCCTGCCATAAGTAACTTCCATACGCTGAATGGAGTTTAATTTGTTGCGTACCAGTTCTTCTAAGGCACTCTGAAATTCAGGATATCCCCGGTATCCAAGATGCATGGCAAAGCGCACAACCGTGGATTCGCTGACTCCGACCACCTCACCTAATTTTGCCGCCGTCAAAAATACTGCCTTATCATAGTTATCTGTGATATAGGTGGCAAGCAGTTTCTGTCCCTTGCTCAATTTACTGTATGACTCGTTGATCCGATTACTCAAATCATTCTTACTGCCCATAACCCCTCGTTCCTGTCATTTTATGACACCGTCTGCAATTTATGATGTGCCTTTGCACACCAACATTTCTATTATATCAAAACTTTTCCTTTTTGTCAGCTTTGAATCATTTTCATTCTGTAAAATTCACCTTTTCGTGCCATCAGCTCCTCAAACGTACCATATTCCACACAATGTCCGTCCGCAAGAACGGCAATCTTATCTGCATCACGAATTGTTGACAGCCGGTGTGCCACAATAAATGTCGTCCTCCCCTTCGTCAGATTTTCCAAAGCTTCCTGTATCAGTTTTTCAGAAATACTGTCTAAAGCCGACGTAGCCTCATCGAGCACGATCACCTCCGGATCACGGATCAGTGCTCGCGCAATCGCAATGCGCTGTCTTTGTCCACCGGAAAGTTTTCCTCCATGTTCTCCTACCAT
>ENA-OPSF01000721-OPSF01000721.1-human-gut-metagenome-genome-assembly--contig:-NODE-721-length-28756-cov-4.538204_pt1 | contig 28756 bp, 28 predicted proteins | sample MGYA00241452_ERZ501896 | MGnify/ENA primary metagenome ERZ501896 (study PRJEB25962, sample SAMEA2042111) | human gut metagenome | biome: human gut; feature: human-associated habitat; material: faeces... | reverse complement strand
ATACCAAGTCTTTCTCATGGACCGGGGTAAGCCACGATGATGAACTAAATAGAAATTACCGATTTGATTGCTTCCAGCAGTTCCTCATACGTCTCATAAGCCGGAATCTCCGGATAATCTTCCTTAATTTTCTCAGTCGTTCGGAATAAGAATCCTGCTTTTCCTGCCTGGATCATGCCCAGATCATTGTATGAATCACCGCTTGCGATCGTGTCAAATCCAATGGACTGCAGTGCTTTTACGGTGCTGAGTTTGGAATTTTCCACACGCATCTTAAAGTCTGTGATCTCACCGTTATCTGCAATCTCAAGGCTGTTGCAGAACAGTGTTGGTCTTCCAAGCTTTTCCATCAAAGGCTGTGCGAACTCTGTAAATGTATCACTGATCAGGATTACCTGACTAAATGAGCGCAGTTCGTCTAAGAATTCTTTTGCTCCCGGAAGCGGGTCAATCTTGGCGATCGTCTCCTGAATCTCTTTGATTCCAAGTCCGTGTTCCTTTAAAATGTCCAGTCTCCATCTCATCAGTTTATTGTAATCCGGTTCATCTCTTGTCGTTCTTTTTAATTCCGGGATTCCACTTTCCTCGGCAAATGCGATCCATATTTCCGGTACTAATACTCCTTCAACATCCAGGCATGTAATATACATTCTATGATTCCTCCTATACTTTCTGTCTTTTTGCTTTTTATCATAACACAAGTCTGTTTATTTTACATTCTTTTTATAAGCAATTCTTCAACTGCAGCATATCTAATGTTTTATCTGTCCTATTTATCTCTTTCCCAACTGCCAGAATGCTACTGCACTGGCGGCCGCGACATTCAGCGAATCTACACCATGCGACATTGGAATCATTACCGTATAATCGCAGTCTGCAATTGTCTCCGGCGCCAGTCCATCTCCTTCTGTTCCCAGTATCACTGCCAGCTTATCTTCTTTCATAAGTTCCGGATCATCAATGCTTGCAGAATCTTCTTTCAAAGCCATCGCCGCCGTCTTAAATCCCAATTCACGCAATATCTTCATTCCTTCTTCCGGCCAGATTACAGAGTTATTCACAAATGTCCACGGAATCTGGAATACTGTCCCCATACTTACACGGCTTGCCCGCCTGTAAAGTGGATTACTGCATCCCCCTGTCAGAATCACTGCGTCCATGTGAAGTGCTGCCGCAGAGCGGAAAATCGCTCCTACATTTGTAGGATTCATTACATTCTCCAATACTGCTATTCTGTCACATCCGTTACAAATTTCCTGCAGGCCAGGCAACCTCCTTCTTTTCATCGCACATAGCATTCCCCTGGTCAGTTTAAATCCCGTAAGTTTCGTAAGTACTTCAAATTCTGCCGTATATACCGGTACATTGCCACATTTTCCAAGTACAGCTATCGTTTCCGCATCTTCCAAAACCTGCTTTTTTTCCACCAGAACAGACACAGGCTCATATCCTCCATCCAATGCCCTGCTAATAACTTTCGGACTTTCTGCAATAAACAGTCCATCCTCCGGATGATCCTTGTTCAAGAGCTGTGCTTCTGTAAGTCTTGCATATACATCTAGTTCCGGAGCGTCAAAATCTGTAATTTCTATCATATTCTGTATTATTTTTTCATTTATGCTTTCTGTATTGTTCATGATCATTTCCTCTTTTTTACTATCATCTGGATCTTATTGTTATCTCATTATACAGAATGAAATAAATTTTCTCAATTCCATAAATATTTTATGCACATAAGCCCGGACTTTATGTTAAAGTGAATAAAGTATGAGCAGATATTTATTTTATATAAGGAGAATCTTTCACTATGATGACTGAACTTGAGAAATATTATAATAAATTTAACGAAGAAAAACGTCTTGGAAGCCGACATGGACAAGTAGAATTTACCACTTCTATGAAATATATACATGAATATCTTCCGGAAGATAAATCAGCAAAAATTCTGGATGTAGGTGCCGGTACCGGCCGTTACAGTGTAGCCCTTGCCGAAGAAGGTTACGATGTTACCGCTGTTGAACTGGTTAAATATAATCTTGGGATCTTAAAAAAGAAAAACAGTTCTGTAAAAGCCTATCAGGGAAATGCAATGAAACTTTCCCGCTTTCCGGATAAGGAATTTGATTTAGTTCTGGTCTTTGGTCCAATGTATCATCTATATTCTATGGAAGATAAAGTCAAAGCACTGACCGAAGCCAGACGTGTATTGAAAGATGATGGTGTAATTCTTGTTGCTTATTGCATGAATGAGTACAGCGTGCTGACCTATGGATTCAAACAGAATCATATCTTAGAATGTATCGAGAACGGAAAGATTGACGACAGCTTCCGTGTACAACCCAAACCTGAAGACCTTTATGATTATGTCCGCCTGGAAGATATGGATGCTTATAATAAAGCTGCCGGTCTGGAACGAATCAAGGTCATCTCTGCCGACGGACCTTCGGATTATATGCGTCCGGTGCTGAATGCGATGGATGAGGAGACATTCGAGACTTTTATCCGGTATCATCTTTCGGTGTGTGAACGGCCGGAGCTTGTGGGCGCCGGATCACATACCGTGGATATTTTAAAGAAAAGCATTATTTAATACATGAACCGTCTGCTATCCGGACTATTTCTGTTTCCAGGATACCGCTACCCGTAGAATATAAGCTCATTTCTTCTTGTGATTTCGTGCAAAAAACAGAGTGCACTCTGTTATTATATTGAAAACCTGCCGAAATTCCTCAAAATGCATTGACATATGCCATTTTTCGCAGTAAAGCACTATCTAAAGTTATTCATATTTTAGAATGCTTATACATTTTTAATATTTATCATGAAGGCGTATGTTATGAATACACTTGTAATCGTCTTAATTGCAGCTGTACTTCTCAGTGCTGCATATGTACTTTACGGACGCTGGCTTGCTAATAAATGGGGAATTGATCCAAAGGCAGAGACACCAGCGAAAAAATTTGAGGATGGAAAGAGACAGTACCAGGTCTTGTAAGTACCGTTGCTGCACTGGTACTTACCAGTCTGGACGCCGTTGCACGTATCGGATATGCCAATATCTGGCCACTGTTCGGATCTGCCAACCAGTTACTGTCCGCACTGGTAGAAAGAACCATCGGACTTGTCAAAGCTTACTTTAAAGCACAGAAAGAATCTGCATAGATTAATTTTTAAGAATTAAATCGCAAATCAAATCCAATTACAATCCCCACCAGTAATTGCAAGACTCAAAAGCGCATCCATCTTTTCAACCTCTTCCTCGCCTTCAATCTTCTGAAGGAGCTCCGCTGTATCCAGCACATCTTCTAATGACTCGTCCGGTCCGATCTCGTAATCTATCTCCTGTTCGCAGTCCGGGCATGGAATATGCTTCATCGTTTGTAATGACAGGAAACGGTTTCCGCATTTCCTGCATTCATAATATCCGCATTCCTTTGTCCCGTCCGGTACATAATACATATCACTCACCACCTTATATTTCTTACTACTTTCGCTACTTCCAGCAGTCAAGCTTCTCTTTCATTCCGATATCCTTACTCTTGAACACCGGATTCATTCCCATTTTAAGCTGTCTTTCATATGCCTTCATTGCCGTATTAGACAGAATGAGGATCACCGGAATATTGATGATCGCCATTACTCCCATCAGCACGTCCGAGATATTCCAGAGCATGGACGTTTCTCCTTTACTGCTTTACAGGCACTGTGAAACAGACGCACCTGCGGGAAACTCGTCCGGATTGTAAAATACACACCAGCTCCGATCAATATGATAACTAACAGTTTACTGTACATAAATGAGCTGATGTTATCAATGATCATACTTAACATACTTTTATTTTTCTCTATAAATATACAGTAATTCTGCGAGTTTGGGAAGAATAAATTGCATACATTGACACTGGCACTTATTTCCTCTATATTATTGTCTATATAAGAAAAGGAGATTCATATGTTATTATTCAAATCATTCACTATATTAATTATCGGATTTGTCCTGCTGATCAAGGGTGCAGATTTTTTTGTAGAGGGAAGTTCTGCTGTAGCAAAACGTCTCCGGATTCCTTCTATGATCATCGGGATGACCATCGTAGCCATGGGAACCAGTCTTCCAGAATGCGCCGTCAGCGTGACTGCCTCCCTCACCGGCAATAATTCCCTCGCTATCAGTAATGCTGTCGGATCCAACATTTTTAACCTGTTAGTAGTCTGCGGTGTCTGTTCTTTATTCGTCCCGCTTGCTGTACAGAAAAGTACTTTACAGAAAGAATTCCCGTTATCTATCTTCTGTGCGGGACTTTTGCTTTTGCTTGGATATCTTGGCATGACACTCGGACGGATAGACGGAATTATCTTCCTTATTATATTTGCCGGATATCTGCTCTGGATGATCCGCTCTGCCAAAAGAGCACGTCACAATATAACTTCTGCGGATTCTTCTTCTGTACAAAAAGTGAGAAGCTCACTTTCCGAAAAAGAAATCGAGGAGGTTGCCTCCCATATCAACCTCCTTCCGTTATGGAAATGTCTCATTTTCATATTGGGCGGTATGATTGCGATCAAATATGGCGGTGATTTCGTCGTTGACGGGGCATCCTCAATTGCATCCAGTCTGGGACTTAGCCAGACACTGATTGGACTTACGATCATTGCCATGGGAACCAGTCTTCCGGAGCTTGTCACCTCCATCGTTGCCTCCAGAAAGGACGAAGTCGATATGGCACTTGGTAATGTCATCGGCTCTAATATCTTCAATATCCTTTTTGTACTCGGTGTCGCGGCAGCAATCAGTCCGGTGGGATTCGCTCTGGAAAATATAATCGACATTGCTTTCCTTATCATAATCAGTGCAATCACTCTCGTCTTTGCATGGACTTCGAAGGAAATCAACCGTAAAGAAGGAATTATCATGCTGGTATTATATGCCGCTTATATGGTATATATCTGCATGCGTTAATATTTGTAATTATGAAAGGACGGACATTTTATGAAAATTGTATTTTTAGATGCCAAAACAATCGGGGACGATATTGACCTGTCCGGATTTGATTCACTTGGTGAAGTTACCAAATATAACTTTACCACTCCGGAAGAAGCTCCGGAACGCGTGAAAGACGCAGATGTTCTTATCATTAACAAAGTTCCGATCAATGAAAATACGGTCGGAACAGCAAAGAATCTGAAACTGGTCTGTGTTACTGCAACCGGAACCAACAATCTGGATAAAGACTATCTGGATTCCCACAAAATTGCCTGGAGAAACGTTGCCGGTTATTCCACAGAAACAGTTACTCAGCATACATTTGCCATGCTTTTCTATCTGCTTGAAAAGCTGCGCTATTACGATGATTATGTAAAAGATGGAAATTATATTAACGATACTTCTTTTACTCACTTTGCAGAACATTTTTCAGAAATCAATGGCAAGACGTGGGGAATCATCGGACTTGGCGCGATCGGACGCCGCGTTGCCCAAATTGCCCGGGCATTTGGTGCAAATGTCATCTATTATTCAGCATCCGGACGCCCTGCACAGGATGGATATACGCAGGTTGATTTCGATACCTTGCTTACCACTTCGGATATTATCTCTGTCCATGCACCACTGAATGAACACACCGAAAATCTTCTGGATAAATGCGCATTTGCAAAGATGAAAGAAACCTGTATCTTCCTGAATCTCGGCCGTGGTCCGATCGTTGTTGAACAGGATCTGTACGACGCACTTGTAAATGGCGAAATTGCTGCCGCAGGTCTGGATGTCTTATCTGCCGAACCAATGAGTGAGAAAAATCCGCTTATCAAGATCCAGGACAGCCGCCGGCTTTTCATTACGCCGCATATTGCTTGGGCAAGCGTAGAAGCACGTACCAGACTGATGCAGATCATCCTGGATCAGGTGAAAGAATATTTCCATATGTAGAACACTAACTACTCATTAAAGTTTGATATGAAACAAATTTACATTATTTATTGAATCATTCCTACATTCATGCTATCATATATCATTGTACCTAATGAAAAAGAGTGAAAAAATATATGAATAGACGTCCTGATTCCCAGGCGTCTCTGTGGAGGAATGAGAACTATGAGTGAACGTGGATCTGCTCCTGCAGCAGAAAATAAGATGGGAACAATGCCCGTCGGAAAATTAGTATTCAATATGTCACTGCCAATGATGGTTTCTATGCTGGTACAGGCGCTTTATAACATCGTTGACAGTATCTTCGTAGCAAAATTATCAGAAAATGCACTGACTGCTGTATCGTTAGCCTTCCCGCTTCAGACACTTCTGATCGCGGTAGCTACCGGTACCGGCGTCGGTATGAATGCCCTCCTGTCAAAATCACTGGGAGAACATAACTTTAAAAAGGCGAATAAAATTGCTGATAATACGGCATTTATCTATGCCATCAGTTACATTGTATTTTTAATCCTCGGCTTTACGATCGTAAGACCTTTCTATGCAAGTCAGATTGGAAACGCAGATGTCGAGATCATGGAACTTGGAATTGATTACCTGAGTACGGTTATGATCTTTTCCTTTGGTCTGTTCACACAGATCTTCTTTGAACGGTTACTGACTTCTACCGGAAGAACTATCTTCAGTATGACTTCTCAGTTATGTGGTGCGATTACAAACATTATCCTGGACCCGATCATGATCTTCGGTCTTCTGGGATTCCCGAAGATGGGTGTTACCGGAGCCGCCGTTGCGACCGTTATCGGACAATGTGTTGCCGGAATCGTTGCCGGAACCTGTAATCACAAATATAACCATGACGTATCATTAAGTTTCAAAGGCTTCCGACCGGATATCCGTCTGATCGGACACATTTATGCAGTGGGTATTCCATCTATTATTATGCAGTCTATCGGATCGATCATGACTTATTCGATGAACCGCATTCTGATTGAATTTTCTTCAACTGCAACTGCTGTATTCGGTGTATACTTCAAGCTTCAGAGCTTCTTCTTCATGCCGGTATTCGGTCTGAACAATGGTATCACGCCGATCATTGCTTACAACTATGGTGCACAGCAGAGAAATCGTATGATCAAGACGATCCGGATCAGTCTGACGACTGCATTCTGCCTTACTTTCATTGGATTCCTCTGCTTTGAAGGCATCCCACAGGTATTACTTGGAATGTTCAATGCGTCTGACGCCATGCTGAAAATCGGTGTTCCGGCACTTCGTATCATCGGTATCCATTATCTGATCGCATGGTTCTGCATCATTGCCGGTACCGTATTCCAGGCACTTGGCAAAGCAGTATTCAGTATGATCGTATCCATCATGCGTCAGCTGGTTGTGCTGATCCCGTCAGCTTATATCTTGTCTAAGATTGGTGGCTTACATATAGTGTGGTGGGCTTTCCCGATTGCGGAAGTGATATCATTTATTGTGTCTACGGCATTTTTGATCAAAATTTATAAGACAATTATTAGTAAGATTCCGGAAGGGAAATTATAAAATAAGAAGCGGAAAAAGTTTACATTCACAACTTTTTCCGCTTCTTTTATTTTTTCCTTTTACAATTCACAATATAAATTCCCACACAAACCAAAATCAATGCAATCAGACTTCTTGCATTAAATGCCTGGCTGACCTCTCCAAGAACCAACGCCGATAACACCACGCTGCAAAGTGGATTGACAAATCCGAAAATCGCCACTTTCGATACTTCGTTATGCGCCAGCAGAACCGACCAGAGTGTATACGCCACAGCCGATACCATTGCCAGGTAGAGAATCAATACTACTCCTGCAATCGACATATGATCCAAGTGTCCGCCCATCAGGATTCCGACTATGAACAGCAACACACCTCCCATGAAGAACTGACAACCGCTTAAAATAACCGGTGATACTTTTTTGGAGAAAATATTGATCAGTACGGTTGACGCTCCATAAGAAAGCTGCGCGATCAGCACGAAGCCTTCTCCTGTCAGCCTGAATCCCATGTCCATAGAGCCGCCTGCCATGTTGATGATCACGACTCCCGCAAATCCGAGGATGCAGCCAGCAAGTTTTCTGCCTGTCATCTTTTCATTTCTTACTAACAGACATGCCATTAAAATTGCAATAAAATTGCCTAGGCCTGTGATGATCCCGCCTTTTACACCGGATGTATGTGCCACTCCGATGTAAAAGAAAAAATACTGGACGAAGGTCTGAGCAAAGCAAACCGGGATAACATACTTGAATATCTTTCCGTCCGGAAGGACAACTCTTTTTTCCCGGATGGATGCGAACAGTAATACAAGAATTCCCGCCAGTGCGAACCGGATACCGGCAAAAACAATCTGGCTTGCGGTGTCCGCTGAATCAACGGCAAGAATCCGGTAGCCTGTCTTGATCACGGGAATTGCACTGCCCCATAAGATGCAGCAGACACACGCCAGAGCTGCGACTACCCATGTTCTGGTTAATATATTTTGTTTTTCTGAAATTTGCATTTGTGACATTTCTTTACTCTCTGGAATTCTGGTTCTATTTTTCAATCTCAATCTTCTCTTTCAGCACGACACATCCTGCCATATCACCGATAACATTAACACAGGTTGCTCCCATATCGCACAGAGTATTGATACTAATATAGACACCCATAACTCCTGCCGGAAGTCCGGCCATTGTAGCAAGTGCCGCGAATGATGCGATTGCACCTCCTGGGATTCCCGGTGTTCCGACTGACAGAAGGACGTTCGCCAGAAGGATGATGATCATCATGGAAATGCTGACATGCACGCCGCATGCATTTGCAAAGAACATGATCATAAAGGACATCAGGATCGATACAGCATCCATGTTAACCGTTGCTCCAAGCGGGATCGTGATACTTGAGATCTGGTTCGGAACTCCAAGTTTATCTTCGACACAGCTTTTACTCAGCGGAATGGTAGCTGAACTTGAGCATGTACCAAATGCATTCAGTGCCGCCGGCATGATCGCCTTGAAGAACTTCACCGGACTTGTCTTGCCGAGAATGCTCACTGTGCCGCCATATACGATAAATGCAAATCCAAAGAATGCGACATATAAGATAATCAGCTGCGTAGCCAGTGATACGATCGTCTTTGTACCATTCGCCTCTACAACCGGAACGATCGTACAGAAGACTCCGATCGGTGTGAAATACATCACCGTACTGATGATCTTCAGACATGCTTCATTGCAGGAGTCGATGACCTTTAATAATGGCTCACCTTTTTCTCCAATCGCGATCAGTGTGAATCCCATGATCAGCGCAAATACCAGCACCTGCAGCATATTACCTTCTGCAAATGCGGATACCGGGTTAGACGGGATCAGTCCCTTAATCGTATCAAGAATGCTGTCCATCTTGGTTGCCTGAATATCAGATGTAGCCATCTTAAAGCTAACGCCTTTTCCAAGACAGATCAGTCTCGGAATGATCAGTCCAACAAAACTTGCGATTGCTGTTGTGCACAGGAAGAACAGCATTGCCGCTCCTGTGATCTTACCTGTCGTCTTGGCACTTCCGATGCTCGCAATACCCATTACGATCGAACAAAATACCAGTGGGAAGATCATCATATTCAATGCACTCATATAGATACTTCCCAGTACACTTGTTGCAGTCAGAACCACGTTAAACCGTCCCGCCAAAAACAGTCCGGTCAGGATTCCGAGGATCAGTCCGACGAAAATCGCACCGGTGATGTGCTTTCTGTACCACTCGTAAAAACTCTTCATTTGTATGTACTCTCCTTACTTTTCAACTATAATATAACGTCTATATTTTACTATACACATATAGGCTATAGTTTATATCAAAAAGAGTGGAACGTCAATGTCCCACTCCTTATACCGTAAATTTCTCCACATAATAATTCTGTATCTCTGTAAGGATATACGCCTCATAATACTCCACCGGAATCTCCCGGTTCTCTTCCAGAATATTTTTACTATTTTATCAGTCATCTAACAGTACATCATTAACCACATCGTATGCATCTTCCAATGCATCCAACGCTTCCGTCAGAGTGTCTGCTTTATCCACTTCACCGGCTTCTTCATATTCATCCAGTATATTTACCAGGGAATCCTTTACTTGTTGGATAGATGTTATCAGGCCTTTTAACTGTTCTTCTTTTGTTGATGTGGAATTTATATTTACTATTTTGCTCACATTGTACCTCCCGTATTCTTGCCTATTTATTCTCTTGCTGATACATTTTTTCCAGTGTTCTAATTCTGATTCTTTACACCCATCTCATGCCATTCTTCCCCGCCCCAGGTTGACTGCGCGATTCCTTTATCTTTAAATCCGAATTTCTCATACATCGCTACCTTCGATTCCAGACAGGTAAGGATAATCTCTTTTCTTCCCCGCCCCCATTCTCTTTCGAGATACCGGCGTACCAGTTCTCTTGCAAGTCCCTGACTGCGGTATTCCGGCAGTACATCCAGACCCAGCAGCATGATATTCTTTCCTTCCGGATTATGCAGACCTGCATCCGTAAAAAATTCATCCTTTAATACGACCTCGTCTGTTGCAAGTCCATTTAAAAAACCTGCCATCTTTCCATTTTCTTTATCAATCACTACCAGAAATAAATCCGCAATTCCGGCAACACGGTCTTTCATATGCTTCTTAGAGCAGGCTTCATTCGGTGGAAAGCAGATTCTTTCAATCTCTGCCGCTTCTTCTGCTTCGTTCTGTTTTATGTTTCTAAATTCATATCTTTCTGAAATATGTGTATCTGTCATTTGCTTTTTTCCAATCCCATTACCGTATAAAATGTGTCGCAATTCGTTCTTCCTTTTCCGGTAATCCGAACTGTTCTTTTCCAAGCGCAATACTCTTCATCAAGAATGTCATATTTCTTGCAAGTGTACGCATCGTCTGTTTTCCTTCTCCGTCCTGCTCTGACTCACCCGGCATACGTCCATGAATGCTGTTCCAATACTGGCTTGATGCAACCGGCATTCCGGAGATTGTAAAATACTTGTTCAATTCATCAAATGTTGCTGAACAACCACCGCGTCTCGCACATACAACACTTGCTCCGACTTTCATCGTCTTGTCAAAATGACTGCTGTAGAACAAACGATCAAGACAGGCAATCAGTGTCGCATTTGCTGACGCATAATATACCGGGCTTGCAACGACAAGTCCATCGGCTTCTTCAAACTTTAGTGCCAGTTCATTTACCATATCGTTGAATACACATTTGCCTTTCTCATAGCAGGAACCACAAGCGATACAGCCTCGAATATCTTTATTGCCGACCAGTATGATCTCTGTCTCGATTCCGTTATCTTTAAATACCTGTTCCATTTCTTTTAATGCAACAGATGTATTGCCATTAGCCCGTGGGCTTCCATTTAACATTAACACTTTTAAATTTTGCTGCATTGATTTGTTCCCCTTTCAATGATTCTCTTCCTGACAGATATTTCTTTCAGGATTCGCAAGTTTTTATGCTCATATCCTTAGCGTTCTGAATTCCACCGCATGCTTCCTCTTCCAGATTGGGAACAAATTCCGCTGACACACATAATTCTCCCTCTCTTTGATCGCAACCGCCTGAAAAAACGTCTTCCACATCTCTGTATATTCATCTTCATACTGTTCTGTTTTACGAAGTGACTCAAATTCGTCATCCGTCAGATAACGCAGATAGTTTGTTCCGTCTTTTGGATGTACGCACGCTGTTTTCCGGTTATCATCTATGATCATCCAATGTTCTGATGGCATCCGATCCGCAAAATGTCTGCCAACCAGCATGATCACATCACTTTTGGGTTCCAGATGACTGACATAGACCTTTCTGTCCAACGACTGAAATCGTGCAAATTCATTAAAATGATGGCTTTCATTACCGACTTTCCGCCGAAGTTCCAACATGCGCATCACATGAGGATTCGAATACTGTTCCAGTACCTTACTTCCCACTGCAAATCCGACACGCAGAAAATTATAGATTGCCTGTAACGCATCTTCCTCCGCAGAAAGGGTTGCATAATATACATCCAGATATGCTTCATCGGAAATATCCCTGCGAACAGAGCGGATTACTTTTTCTGCTTTCACATTATCTCCGTCTACATGGACATATTCATCAAACATTGTCTGCTGTAATATCGGTTCTTTCTTTAATTGTATCTGATCATGACCGATTCGTAAAGCTTCCGACCAGGCATCATAGATGCAGGTCATAATGTCCTCCAGACGATCCTTACAAGTATATATCTTCATAATTTCCTACCCAATCCCAAAGTCTGCCAACGACAATTGCACATAAGATTCATTGGAATGTTCTATATTCCACACATCTTTCTTATCTACACTCACCAGTTGTCTCATAATATACGATGCTTCAACCGGTGTATGATACATCTGTTTTCCCCCACAGGTAATAAAATAATGCGCCCGCTTAAGTACCACACCCATCTTCTTTAAGCTTGCAAAATCCAGTCTTCCATACCGTCTTGCATGTGTGATCCGGCTGGCGGATTTGGGACCGATTCCCGGTACCCGAAGCAATCTTGCATAACTTGCAGTCTCTATTTCCACAGGAAATTGTTCGAGATGGCGTAATGCCCAGTCACACTTTGGATCGATCAGTTCATTGAAATCCGGCTTTTCTTCCGACAATAATTCACCTGCCTGGAATCCATAAAATCTAAGCAGCCAATCTGCCTGATAGAGGCGGTGTTCACGCAAAAGCGGTGTCGGTGTTCCAAGTCCCGGCAGTGCATCATCCTCATTCAGCGGAATATATGCTGAGTAAAACACTCGTTTCAGATCAAAGCCCTGATACAACTGCTGGGTCGTCTGCAATAATGTATAGTCACTTTCCCCCGTCGCACCGATGATCATCTGTGTACTCTGCCCGGCAGGTGCAAAACGACGCTTTAAACCAGACATATCATGGGGTGCTAACTGATATGCATTGTCCCATGTAAGGAGTCCATCCACTCTCCCCATTTCTTTTTGAGAAGGCAAAGTTCCGTCCTTTCCATCCGACAGTCTGTCTGTCTTCTTTTTTTCTTCCAGGCTTTCCCGATAATTCCTTTTGGATATTTCCGAAAAAATGCCGTTATTTAACAGTTGATTTCCCCTGCTTCTTTCCATATATGCTGTCTTTCCGATGGCCATCCGGTGTGCAGCAATTGTATTCTGAACCTTTCCCATAGGATTAAGGATTGTCTTCATTGTCTTATTCGGTGCAAGAGTCCGAAGACTCTCTTCCGTCGGAAGTTCCAGATTCACACTGATACGGTCGGCCAGATATCCCGCTGCGGCAAGAAGTTCATCCGAAGCTCCCGGAATCGTCTTCACATGGATATATCCGTTAAAATGATATTTTGTGCGAAGCAGCAGTAAAGTCTCACACATCTTTTCCATCGTGTATGTCGGATTTTTCAAAACTCCGGAGCTTAAGAAAAGGCCTTCTATATAGTTACGCCTATAAAACTCAATCGTCAGTTCACAGATCTCTTCGGGTGTAAATGTTGCCCGTTTCACATCGTTACTTGCACGATTAATGCAATATTTACAATCATAGGCACAATGATTTGTCATCAGAATCTTTAATAAAGAAATACATCTTCCGTCCGCTGCAAAACTGTGACAGATGCCGCATGCCTCTGTATTGCCGAGTTCTCCTTTCTTTCCACGGCGGCTGGAACCACTTGACGTACATGCTACATCATATTTTGCCGCATCAGCGAGAATCTGTAATTTCTCCTGTGTTGTATAATTACTATTTTTGATTTCTATATTCATAGTTTTATTATACAAACAAGCGTTCTTGTTTTCAAGTGTTTTCCGAACATTTGTTCTTTTCATCTGCTATACATGACTGCTATCTTTATTTTTTCAGGAAATGTTCCCTGTTCGGATATACCTGCCTGAAAGCCTCAAGCGCCGCCTCCTGTAACAGCGCAAACTCTTTCTCCATATGAAGCAGATGCGGTGCACGAAAAGCGATCATACTAATCTGCTGCGCAATCTTTTTTGTCACTCCTTCTTCTGACATCTGTCCCATTCCAAATACAAGTGACGTAAATGCTCTTCCTCCCCTGCTGACTTCAATGAATTTCAGAAAGACATTCTGAAGCTCCTGCAAAAGAATTTCCTTATATACTTTTTCCTGAAGCAGTGATTCTGCCAGCCCCAAAGTGGCAGCTATCTTCGCTCCCTGCTTTCTCCCAGATCCACTGTCGTACCCTCTGCCAGATATTTCATTTCCATAAGACATCTCATAAATTCATCTTTTACGGGTGTTCGTTTTCCATATCTTGCAATCCATAACTGTTTCCGGTATTTGTCTTTCTCCGACTCTCCGTCGCCGGTATTTGCTTTTAATAACTCCAGTCTTTTTACCGGATCTGTTTCTTTGTAAAATGCAATTATCCATGCGTTATCCATTTTCTATTTCCTCATTATTATTTCAAAAAATGATCTACATTACTGCTATCCACACGGCAATATTCGGAGACATAATATCTGCCTTCCTTTAAATGTTTCCGATTTGTGTCTTTTCCACAGACAATCTCTACCGATAATTTCGCCAATTCCATTGCCTGATCCTCTTTATCATTATAGACGGTTCCCTTCATTTTTCCAGTCTTGATTGCCTCCAGCGCATCGTCCAGACCGTCAATTCCAAATATGACAGGCCAGTTCCGGCAGTCATATCCGGCCTTCTGCCAGGCTGCCACTGCTCCCAGTGCCATCTCATCATTATTGGAAATAACCAGTTCTATCTCATCTCCATATTGTTCAATAAGACGACTCATCCTGTTTTCAGCCTGTCCACGGTTCCAGTCTGCAAACTGATAACTCAATTTTTCAAGATTAATCCCCTGTTCAAGCAAGGTCTTAACCGAATAGTCCGTTCTGCTGATGGCATCCTGATGTCCGGCCTCTCCTTCCAGAAGTACGTACTGAATCTTCCCATCCTGATTCTTATCAACTTCCGGATGATTCTTAATATAATCCGCCACTATTTCTCCCTGCATGATCCCGGACTGCTCTGCATTACATCCTATATAATACAGCTTCTCCCATTGCATCAGATCCTCCCTGACCGGCTCCCTGTTAAAAAAAAGAACCGGGATATCTTCTTGTTTTGCCATCCTGATAATACGGGATGGTGCCGTTCTGTCAACCAGATTCACACACAATACATCACAGCCGGCGTCAATCATCTCCTCAACGATCTCATTTTGATCCTGCTGATTATCATCGCCGTTTTTTACCGTTGTGATGATTTTCATATGATCTGTTTCCATTTTTTTCAGATCCTCTTTTAACTGATCCGTCATAGCATTGATAAATGGATCATCCTGCGTATAGGTTACAACTCCTATCCGGATGATATGATCTGTCTTTACACTCTTGTCTTCACATCCGGTAATCAGAAAAGCAATCAGCAGGATAACTGCTATCATACTTCTTCTTTTTCTGTTTTTTTTACTCATAAGAATACAAGAACCTTTCCAAATTATCATTTAATGAAAATTCATCTCTGTCAAACACCTTTATCTCTGTCTTATGCCCTTTTAGCCTGTAGAATCTGTGTTCCAGCCTTTGTGCCATTTCCCCGACACTTTTATATCCGATCTCATAGGCATCCGGAACCACCAATCCCTGGATATTTCCGTTATCCAATAACACTACCGCTTTTACACTGCTCCCAATGCCATATATGTCAGCTCCCTGATATGAATCTTCATCAGACTGCTCGCCTAGTTCTTCCAATGCATGTGGATCCAGAACCACTATTGCATCTACTTTATCTTTTTTACTCACTTTTTCATAGATATTCTGATCTTTTTTCCGGTAACAATACCAGTCGATCTCACTTTTGCTATCTTTCAGCGAATCCTTTAATCCCCGGATCGCATCCTGATCTGACTTTGATTCTTTCCAGTTTGTGACAACTCCGATTTTCTGCCGCTTCTTTCCCAGCTGCTTTCCAAGTTCAGAACCTATCTTATAATAATCCGGTCCGATTACCGGATTACCGGAATTCCCGCCTTCTTTGGAATATACATCCTCCATGATCAGTGTGTATGGCGTCTTGGCACACTGTTTTTTTAACATGTCTTTCGTATCACTTCCCGGTGCCGGACATATGATAAATGCATCTATATTGTTGCGCTTCTGCTCTTTTATAATTTCTTTTTCCATCTCTGCATTTTCAATTTCATCTGTATTACAGATAATCATATGAAGATTGTTTATTTTCGCCGACTGCTTCATCCCTTTAATCAATGAATTCCACCGGTTATCTCCTGATTCCGGTAAGATCACCGCCACTCGTTTTTCCGGCACATCCCGGTCAAAAATCTTCCATGCAAAAAATAATGTCAGTATCAGGAAAATACACTCCAGTATCAGGAATGTAATTTTATTCTTTTTCATCTACATCCCTCCCCTGTATATATTTCTGCATCTCCAATTGTTCCGCATTCTCCTTTGTATATGGAATTGCCGGTATATGGATAACAACCCTGGTCCCCTCATCCGGTTCACTATATATCTCCAGGCCATATTGCTCACCAAACATCAGCTGAATTCTGGAATGCACATTAATCACGCCAACACCCGAACCATGTTTTGGAACTTTATTGTTATCTTTCAGGATATTTTCCAGAACTTCTTTTCGCATTCCCATTCCATTATCTTCTATAATAATGTAAATATCGTCTTCTTTCTTTTCTCCCCGGACTGTGATTTTTCCTTCATCGTCCTCATCCATATTTCCCACGCCGTAATAAATTGCATTTTCGAGAATCGGCTGAATGACTAATTTTACAATACAATAATCTTCTATCTCTTTATCCGTCTGAAATTCCATTTGAAAACGTTCTTTATAACGCATAAGCTGGATATTCATATAGCTTCTGCTGTGCTGAAGTTCATCTTTAACCGGAATGATCGTCTTTCCGCGGGATAAACTGACTCTTAAAAGCTTTGCCAGTTCGGAGATCATAATAACTGCTTCTTCATTTTTCTGTGCTTCGATCATCCAGGTAATAGATTCCAGTGTATTATACAGAAAATGTGGATTAATCTGACTTTGTAATGCATCCAGTTCACTTTTTCTCCGTTCATTCTGCTGACGGATAATTTCCTCCATAAGCGTCTCAATCCGTTCATATGATCTTTGAACAGAATAACCCAAATGTCGTATTTCTGAAGAACCTCCTATGTAAATATCCGTTTTTCCTCCTGCTTCATATGTTTTAACCGATTCATCCAGTTTCCGGATCGGTTTGGATATTTTTCTGGAAATCAGCCTGTTTCCTTCCAGAAGCATCATCATAAGAACCATGATTGTTGTAAAGATATAATATCTGAAATTGTTAATTCTTGCAGTCTGCACGCTCTCCGGTACAACTCCGATCAGTTTCCATCCTGTATAGGCAATGTTGCCAACCACTACACTTTCCTTGTGTCCATCTGTTGTGATCTCATAAGTGCCCTCCTCATACCCGGAAGCCTTCAGACTATTCTCTTCAAACAGTCCTCTGGCCATCTCTGTTTTTCTCGGATGATAGATCATCTGTCCGTCACGACTGATCATATAATAATAGATTCCTTCCGAAGAATCATTAATCTGCTTTAAGACATCTTCGATCACCGAATATTTCATATCTACAAGAAGGACTCCGCTTCCCGGAATCTCCCCATCGTTTATATCCACGTAACGGCTCAGTGAAACAACCCAATGATAACGATACAGACCATCTTCATACAAATTCTGAATATGCGGAATGGAAAAATGTACATTTTCAATTGCACTCTCGGCATTCTTATACCAGTCCTGTCCTTTTACATCTATATTTTCTTTTTCAACAGCAACCGGTTCCGAAGCAATCAGCCGGCCTTCGTTCCCATATAATGCCAGACTCTCGATTTTATCCGAATTCACCTCATATAATAAGCTGAACTGTTCAGCAAATTTTTCGCTGGATATATCAAATTCCTGAACGATATTATAATTCGCTGCATCAAAAATCTGCCGGATATCTAACAGGTCCGAATTCACCCTGTCTACTGTGCTTTCCACCGTCGCCTCTGTATTTGATACTGCCATCTTATCAATCGCAAGCTTAAATCTTTGATACAAAAGGAATCCCATAGTTACAATCGTGACAAGTGTAATCGCCATAAGAACAGACATGATGATCGACTGTATATTAAATACAACATTTTCTTTTAAATCCGAATCTTTTTTTCTTTTTTTCACGCTTTTTCCTGTTCCCTTCATACGCATTACTGTTCTACTTTACAGATGCTCTATACTTCGAAGGAGAAACTCCGAACTTCTTTTTAAATACATAACTAAAATAATTGGCATCGAGATACCCTACTTTTTCTGCTATTGTGTAACTTTTCTCATCTGTATTTAATATCATCTCTGCCGCAATATCCATTCTGTAATCTGTTAAATAAGAGATAAACGATTTTCCCGCTTCTTTTTTAAATACAGAAGAAAAATAAGAATTCGATACACCGAGAACCGCACATACCTCGTCCAATGATATATCCGCCTCCATATACCTTTCTTGCACAATGTTCTGTGCTTCCACAATGAGCCGTCTGGCAGAACTGTTTCTTGCACATTTCAGCTTTTCACTGATCGTTTCCGACATCTGCACAATCCATGCTGTCAGTGAACTCTCATCCATCTGCGATACTTTTTCGTAAATATTCTGCATATTACCGGATATTTTATTGAAATCCAGCGAATTATCTGTACAGAACTTAAAAAATCCACTGACGATTTCCATTGTAGCAAGATTATACTGACTCATGGTTTCTGTATTTTTATGAAGCTTTTCCATCTCTCCATGTGCTGCCCGCTCTATCTCTGCCGAATCTCCTATACGAATTGCACGAAATAGCGTCTGCATCCTTGACTCTTCTGACTGAACCGGTTTGATCTGTTCCTTCGGAACAATCTCTCCAATATTAATTGCCCGTTTTGTTCCGTATAAAACCCTGTAAGAAACTGCTTCTCTTGCCCGTTCATAGGAAAGACTGATCTCATACAGGCTGTCACACACAGTTCCGATTCCCGCTGTAACAACTGCACCCATGATGCGGTACGCCCACCGACAGAATCTGTCACAGGCATCTGTTATCTGGGTAATCTTATCTTCCGCATCCAGTTCCAGAATCAGCAGTGTATTTCCCATATATATAAATTCTCGACAGTTCCACTGATCCATCAGTCTCTGCTTGATCTCTCTTTCTACCGACATGGATAAAAGCAGTGGGTTCATGCCTTCTGGCACATGGTTCTCCGATGTGTGGAAGATTACACAACCAAAGAGAGGTCCTTTCATATCTACCTGATATGCCTGTAAAAACCTTTCATAATCATGTTTTTCTACTCTTCCTTCAATTAATGAAATAAAAAAATTGGACTGTAATTTCGGAAGTACTTCCTGAAAATAATCATTTAATTTTTTTACATTTAATTTTTCTTCTCTTTCCCTGTCCAGCGTATGTTTCAGATTAGTCAGACTTTCTGACAATTCTGTTGCATTGACCGGTTTGAGCATATATTCCTTGATTTCCAAATGCACTGCTTCTTTCGCATATTCAAACTCATCAAATCCCGTACAGAGCATGATATAAATATTCGGATATTCCCGATTCAGCCTTCTGGATAACTCTAACCCGTCCATATAAGGCATCTTAATATCCGTCAGCACCACATCCGGCTGGAGTTTTTCTACTAATTCCAGTGCTTTCACCCCATTTGTCGCACTTCCTGCCACCTCAAACCCCAGATCATTCCAATGAATTTTTTTCTCTATCATATCGATGACTTCGGCTTCATCATCTACGAGAATCACTTTATATCGTTCCATCTTTTTCCCCTTTTTCATGGCCGCTATACGTTTATTCCAGTATAACAAATTTACGTCTCTTATAACATATTCAAATACAAAATCTGCCTTCAAAATTTTTTTACTCACAAATTCCTTTCAAACGCATCATGTTGAAAAAACCGTCCCTTTCATCTTTCCGATGAGCAGGACGGTCTACTTCTTTTTGTATAAACAGTCTTTTATTTATTATTTCTTCTGTACATATTTCAGACAGTCAAGTGTTACTGCTGCCAGAATAATGATACCTTCAAAAATAAACTGAAGGTTTGTATCAATACCAAGAACCGTCAAAGAATAGGTCAATGATGTAAAGATCAGTACACCTGTCACAACTCCCGATATCTTACCAATACCACCGGTAAAGGAAACTCCACCAACTACGCAGGCTGCAATGGCGTCCATATCCCATCCCTGTCCGTAAGCGGCACTACCGGATCCAACCATTCGTACACACTCCAGCCATGAACCGAATCCATAAAGGATACCTGCAAGGATAAATGCTCCCATCGTTACTTTAAATACCGAGATTCCTGATACAGCTGCCGCCTCTGGATTTCCACCAACTGCATATAAATTTTTTCCAAATGTTGTCTTATTCCAGATAAACCATACAACAGCAATCGCAACTACTGCCCATAAAATAATCATCGGAAAACGTCCTGCCTGTGGAATAAAAATATTTGGGATTGTCGGATCAATCGCACCAAAAGAAACTCCTTTTGTAGCATATGTAACAAGACCAAAGATGATCAACATATTTGCCATCGTTGAAATAAATGGATGCATCTTAAATCTTGCCATGAAAAATCCGGCTGTCATTGCAAATACAGTTGTGAAAAGTATACACACACATAATGCTAATATAGCTCTTGATGCCGGTGCCATACCCGAAAAATTAAAAACATGTCCAAACACAGTACCTGTGTTAATTCCGTTATGCATGATAATGGTTGCTGTAACCATACCCATACCAACCATACGTCCTACAGAAAGGTCTGTACCTGTCAGAAGGATCAGACCGGCAACTCCAAGTGCAAGGAACATTCGCGGTGAAGCCTGCTGCAAAATGTTAAGGATGTTTGTGGTTGTAAAAAGCTGTGTATTTTTCACGAATGGTGTAATAATACACAATGCGATAAAGATCATGATAATTACAATATACAGACCGTTCTTATACAAGAACTGTGTCATATTAAATGTGTACTTGTAATTTTCAAAATTCTGTGCCTGCTTCTGTGCAAATGTATATTTTGACATTCTGAGCAGATCAATCAGGTGGAACTTATGCATGTATGCATCATGTTTTCTATCCTTGATCTCCTGGATCCTGGATTCATGTGTCATCTGCGCATCATATAATTTATTCTTATATGTGTATTTTTCAGCTTTGATCTCTTCTGCATCTTTCAGGCTGCTGACTGCCTTCTTATGTTCTTCCTGCAGATCCGCTTTTAATTTTTCAAAATTACTGTTTTCCGCTTTTTTCTCTGCTTCGCAGCTCTTTGCAACAATGTTATAATACTCACTGTTGTAATGTTTGGAAAGAAAACCTTCAGCATCTGCGATCAGTTTTGCAATCTGCTGTTTATTTGCATCTTCTGTTGCTTTTGCCTTCTCCAGATTCTTCTTACATTCCCCGATAATCTTATTCTGTTCTTCTTTTGTTAAGTTCTTATTCTCTTTTGCTATTGCAATCTGATTTTTTAAACTGTTGACTTTGTCAGATCCTTCCACACGTAGTGCATCGATCTGCTCCTGTATTTTTCCAACATATTCGTCAATCGGTTTCAAAAGTATTGCTTCTTCTTCAGCCGAAATGATAATGCTTTTTTCTGCCATCTTCCATACCCCTCTCTGTTACAGATATTTTGCACTGAGTCTCAATAATTCTTCCTGGTTCGTCTCTTTTGTATTTACGATTCCGGCCAGTCGTCCGTTTGACATAACACCGATACGGTTCGTAATACCAAGAATCTCCGGCATCTCAGAAGATACAACAATAATTGTTTTCCCCTGCTTTGCCATATTGATGATCAGTTCGTAAATCTCATATTTCGCACCAACATCAATTCCTCGTGTCGGATCATCCATCATGAATACACTCGGTGAACGCTCCAGCCATTTTCCGAAGATTACCTTCTGCTGATTTCCTCCGGAAAGACTTGTGATCATATCATCCGGGCCCATACACTTTGTATGCATGATTTTAATCTCTTCCGCAGTTGCACGTACCATTCTGTCATGTGACAGCACTGCACCATTCTTATAATGGTTCATGTTAGCGATGGTCGTATTAAATGTAATATCGCCTTTTAAGAACAGACCATTAGCTTTTCTTTCTTCTGTGATCAGGGCAAATCCATGATCCATTGCATCTCTCGGCGATGAAAAGTTCATGATCTTTCCATCGTATATTACATTTCCTTCTGCTCTTGTGCGGATTCCGAAGATTGTTTCTAAAAGTTCCGTACGTCCGGCACCAACCAGACCGTAAAATCCAAATATTTCTCCTTTTCTGATATCAAAGGATACATTTTGAATCTTTGGTGCATATTTTGACGAAAGATTCTGTACAGAGAGAATCTTCTCTCCGGGCTCATTGTCAACAGGTGGAAATCTGTTATCCAGCGAGCGCCCAACCATTGCCGATATCAGTTCATTCATATCTGTATCTTTGCACTCTTTTGTCATAACCAGACTACCATCTCTGAGCACAGATATCTCATCACATATATTGAATATCTCATCCATCTTATGTGATATATAAATCAGCGAAATTCCCTGTGCTTTCAACTGACGCATCATCTTGAAAAGTTTCTCAACTTCCGGTGCTGTCAGGGATGAGGTTGGTTCATCCAGTACAATTACTTTGGAATGATAGGAAATAGCTTTTGCAATCTCACACATCTGCCGCTGGGACACAGACATTTTTTTCATTGGCTGTGTCAGATTTGCTGTGATTCCAAGCTGTCTGAAGAGATTTGCAGTTTCCTTTTTCATTCTTCCTTCATCGACAATTCCAAAAGAATTCTTTGGATATCGTCCAAGAAACATATTATCTACAACGCTTCTTTCAAGACATTGGTTCAATTCCTGGTGTACCATCGCTACTCCGTTTTCCAGTGCATCTTTGGGTCCCGAGAAATTTACTTCTCTGCCGTCTAATATAATTGTCCCCTCATCTTTCTGATAAGTACCAAAGAGACATTTCATCATTGTCGATTTTCCGGCACCGTTTTCACCCATAAGTCCCATAATGGTCCCAGGTTTGACATTCAGGCTTATATGTTTCAGAACTTTGTTTCTACCGAATGACTTACTCATGCCATTGATCGATAAGATGTATTTATTCTTATCTACTGTCATAACTCTGCTTCCTTTTCTTGATGAAAGAAGGGTATCATCTCTGACACCCCTCTGCGTTTCATTCATTTACCATTTAACCAGTCTCTTATTTTGAGAGAAGTGATGTGTATGCTGATGCATTGTCTGTCTTAACCATGTTAATTGCAAATGCATCATATTCGTTTGGATTTCCGAGACGGTTTGTGATGTTTGACTCTGTCTGTCCATCTCCACCGATGTAATCAACCTTCAGGTTAAGGAGATCATCATAGTTCTCAAGAAGTGGCTGGTATGTTGAGCTCAGGAAGTTGTCTGATGCATTGTAAATATCAAGCCATACTTTCTTAGATGGACTCTTGCTTGAATCAAGCTGTTTTGACACTTTGTCATAAATCTTTGTTGAATCTGTAAAGTCTTTGTAATTATCAGCTGTTACTGCAACATTTAATGCGTAGTAAGATCTGTCTTCTTCGCTGTATCTGTAATCTTCACCTTCTGTCAGGCAGTTACCGGCATCATCTGCTGTACCAATACCTGTATCAACATCTGCTCCGTCAAGTGCGTTACGGAGTACTCTTAATGTCAGATAAGCCTGAACATCTGCATGCTGAGAGATTGTTCCGCCGTATCCTTCAGCGATTGCTGCAACAGCGTCACTGTTTGCATCATATCCGAATGTAGGAACTTTGTTATCTTTTGCCCATGCATTAAACATTGACATTCCCATACCATCATTGTTAGAAACAACAATATCGATCTGATCTCCGAAAGAAGCTTCCCATGTTCCGATTGCGTTACCTGCTGTAGCCGCATCCCATGTTGCCCCTGCTGAGTTCTTCATTTCCTGAGAAGCAAGCTCACGGACTGTAAATTCTTTTCCGTCTACATCAATCTTAGCATCCTGGACAACTTTTGCTTTTCCGTCTACGTTTGTTCCTGCCGGCTTGGAAGCAACTTCGTCACCATCTTTAACTCCTGTTCCAAGTGCCGCACGAACACCACGTGTACGTGCGATAGAATCATTATGTCCGATGTCACCGATTGCAAGTACGTATCCGATAACTCCATCACCATTTCTGTCAATCTTATCAGCATTTGCTTTGATATAATCAACAACCATCTCTCCCTGAAGTTCTGCTCCCTGATTAGCATCAAATCCTACATAATAAGTATCTTTGTTGAAATTCAACGCTTCTTTGTCCAATTCCCCTGTTGAACTATTAGAAGGTTGACGGTTAAACCAGCAAAGCGGTTTGTCCTTATTGGCTACAGAACTGCTGTCTGAAGATCCTGATGATTTTGAATCACCTGACGAAGATCCTCCGCAGCCTGCCAGTGATAATGCAAGTGTTGCTGCCATCATGAGTGCAAATACTTTTTTCTTTTTCATTTTCTTTCCTCCTGTTTTGTGCGTTTTGTTTTTAATCACGTCTAACTCATTGACTAATCTCATTATAATTACAACACTATTTTTTTGACATAGAATATTTTTGGATTAATTATCAATATTTTTATATTGATCTATATTTTTTTATACACTTTATCCAATTGTGCAGAATCTGTCTCTACTATATATAAAACAAAAAAACTGCGATAATAACCTTCACGCTATTACCACAGTTTCTCTTATATGTTCTTATTACGAATAAAATAATGATTAAGCTGTTGCTTTCTTATCATCTGTTTTTTCAAGAAGTTTCTTTACACCCTGGATTGCAACCAACACACCAAGGATCAGAAGCAATACGGCAAAAATCAGCTGTAATGTATTTCCAAGATCCAGCCCTGTTGTCAGGAATGCTTTTGTCAGTTTCACGATCGTCATACCAAGTGCTGTAAATGTAACAGCCATCATGAATACCATTGGTCCCCAGAGCATGAATCCCTGGCGCTTCGTTTTCTTAAGGAATACCGCACAAGCTACCAGTGCCAGTACAGATAACAGCTGGTTGGCTGAACCGAATAAAGGCCAGATCTCTGCATAACCGACTTTTGTCAGGAAATATGCAAGTACCAGTGTAATAACCGTTGCAAAGTATTTATTCGTTACCACTTTTAAGAATGGACTCATGTTATCCTGATCTACATCATCATCGAGGAAGAATTCCTGGAATGACAGACGGCCTACTCTGGCTACGGAATCCAGAGAAGTCAGTGCAAATGCGGATACTGCCAGGTTAATCAGTGTAAATACAAGTGAATGTGGCAGACCAATAACTGACAGGAAGTTCGCAATCGCTCCGGCGAAAATCTGAGGCTGTGTTGTCAGTCCCTGTGCTGCTGCTTCACCTTTGGCAAAAGATGCAACTGCGATCAGTGCAATAACTGCAAGCATACTTTCCATTAACATTGCTCCGAATGATACAGGAAGCATGTTCTTCTCATTCTTAATCTGTTTGGATGCTGTACCGGAAGATACCAGTGAATGGAAGCCGGAAACCGCACCACAAGCGATCGTTACAAATAAGATTGGGAACATATACTGTCCATCTACGTTAAAGCTTGTGAATGCCTGAAGGTTACAAGATGGATTTGCTACAAATACACCAATAACCGCACCAACGATCATAAAAATCAAAAGGTAACTATTCAGATAGTCACGAGGCTGAAGAAGCGCCCATACAGGAGCGACACTGGCAATCAGGATGTAAACGAAGATGATGAGATGCCATGCATCCAGTCCTACATACATTGGGAAGTGAAGTCCCAGTGCGATTGCTGCTACCAATAATACGATTGCAACTGCTGTATTAATCCACTTGTTGAATTTCGTATACTTCAAAAACATTCCAAGTCCGACTGCTTCTAAGATAAATATCATAGAAGTAGTTGCGACTGCACCGTTAGCTGCAATTTTTGTTACTTTTCCGGCTTCACTTACTGAGAATCCATTAAAAGTTCCGGCTACAACATCAGCAAAAGCTGCAACGACCAGAATACAAAACAGCCAGCAGAATAACAGGAATAATTTCTTACCTAATTTTCCGATATATTCTTCAATGATATATCCGATTGTACGTCCTTTATTCTTTACAGATGCATACATAGATGCGAAATCCTGAACGGCTCCAAAGAATACCCCTCCGATTAAGATCCACAAAAGTACCGGAAGCCATCCGAAGATTGCTGCCTGGATCGGTCCGTTGATCGGACCTGCACCTGCGATTGATGCAAACTGGTGACCGAATACGACGTTCGTATCGGCCGGTACATAGTCAACCCCGTCTTCCATCTCATATGCCGGAGTTTTGGCATTTGGGTCAATGCCCCATTTGTTCTGGAGATAACGACCATAAAGAAGATATGCTCCACCAAGCACAACAATGGCAATGATCATCATTAATATTCCACTCATAAAACAATCCCTCTTCTTTCTCTTTAAAGTAAATATATAAAAAAACGCCTTCGCTATCCTTTCGGATAACAAAGGCGGAATATTCTTCCGTGGTACCACTTCGTTTTACTGCAGTCATCACTAACCACAACCACTTGTTACTGTCAAAATATCTAACAGTTTCTTCTGTAACGTGAAGACAACGTCCCGGCTTACTCGATACCTGACCATGTTGATTCTTCCAACCTGTATATTTCAGCGGGATGCTCCTGGGTGATATCATAAAATACTTTCTGCCGTTTCACACCATCCAACGGCTCTCTGAATTCCAGTTAACTTTTATGACGTATCCCTTTCATTGCATTTCTTATTTACTTTTTTTAGCTTACTTAAAGTTTTACACTTTTTTCTTGTAAAGTGCAAGAGTGGAATTAAACATAATTTACAAAAATACAGTTCTATTTTTGTGCATTTTTTCACATCATATGATTCCGGTTATCTCTTCTACAGATTTCACAAAATAATCTGCTCCATCCAGTTCTCCCTTCTCACCATAGCCATACAGGCATCCGATAAACGGACTTTTACAGGATCTGGCACATTCCAAATCCTGTCTTCTGTCTCCGATCACCAGATAGGAACCCGGATAGTCCCTGATAACTTCCTGCACGATCTCCGTCTTAGGGCAGAAACCATACGATTCACAATCATAAAACTGTTCAAACCATCTTTCCATTCGGAATTCTTCCCAATGTGCTTTGCGGTATGCCACTTTACAGTTGCTTAAGATCACAAGATGATATCCTCTGTTCTTCAAAGCTGTAAGCATCTCTTCCGCTCCCGGATACCACACTGCCCGGTGCTTCCTGATCTGCCTGACCATGGAATCTCCCACGATCGCACTCGCCTGATCTTTGTATTTCTGATCTAATTCCGGCAGAAATGTATCCCACATTTCTTTGCTGTTTAAGCCCAGCCAGCCTGCGATCTGCGCCGTCTCTATCTTCTGTTCCTCTACAACATTCTGTTCTGACAACCACTGATAAGCTTCCCTGAACGCCGGCTCATAGATTCCAAGAGTATTATGTATCGTTCCATCATAATCAAAAATGATTGTTTTCACCATCGGCTGCACCTGATTAAAGCTGCTTCATCAGATTTACCATCTCAATTGCGGACAATGCACAGTCATATCCTTTATTTCCTGCTTTACTTCCTGCACGTGCGATAGCCTGTTCGATATTCTCTGTTGTGATCACTCCGAATAATACCGGAATTCCTGTTGCAAGTTCAACCTGCGCGATTCCTTTGGCCGATTCATTACACACCAGATCATAATGGGAAGTATCCCCGCGGATAACTGCTCCCACGCAGATGACTGCATCATACTTTCCGGACTGTGCCATCTTCTGTGCAGTCAGCGGAATCTCAAATGCTCCCGGTACCCATGCAGCCGTAATGTTCTCTTCTTCTACCCCATGTCTTACCAGCCCGTCGACGGCTCCGCCCAATAACTTATTCACAATGATCTCATTGAATCTGGCAGCCACGATTCCGACTTTCATTCCCTCAGGTGCTACTACTTTTCCTTCTACTAAATTGATCTGTCTCATGATTTCTTCCTCCTGTTATTCATTAAATCTTTTTATAATTCTATTTCTTTGAAAATGTGTCCCATCTTTTCCTGTTTTGTCTTCATATATTTCAGATCATACTTCTGCGGTGGGATCTCCAGCGGTACTCTTTCATTGATCTTCAGTCCAAACCCACCAAGTCCATAGACTTTGTCCGGATTATTGGTCAGAAGTCTCAATGACTTCACTCCGAGATCCGATAATATCTGCGCTCCGATCCAGTACTCTCTGAGATCCGGTGCAAATCCCAACTTTACATTGGCCTCTACCGTATCATATCCCTGCTCCTGCAGTGCATATGCCTTGATCTTATTGAGCAGTCCGATTCCTCTGCCTTCCTGCCTCATGTAAAGAATGATCCCTCTGCCTTCTGCTTCTACCTGACGCATCGCTGTCTGAAGCTGCAGACCGCAGTCACATCTAAGCGAGCCAAATGCATCACCTGTCAGGCACTCCGAATGTACCCTGCAAAGTACATCTTCACCGTCTCCGATATCACCTTTTACCAGTGCAAGATGATGTTCTCCTGTAATATCATTGATATATCCAT
>ENA-OPSF01000714-OPSF01000714.1-human-gut-metagenome-genome-assembly--contig:-NODE-714-length-28985-cov-6.882302_pt1 | contig 28985 bp, 26 predicted proteins | sample MGYA00241452_ERZ501896 | MGnify/ENA primary metagenome ERZ501896 (study PRJEB25962, sample SAMEA2042111) | human gut metagenome | biome: human gut; feature: human-associated habitat; material: faeces... | reverse complement strand
GTTATATCCATATCATCAAGTTCAATCGTGACATTAATGTAATCATCCGGCTTTTGTTTCAGTTGGGACAAAAGAACAACCATCTCAACATGCGGTGAAAGTTACTTCTTATATTAAGTAGCGAAACCGTTACCTTTTGCGAAAAGGTTTATACCCCACTTAGGGGGATAAATTTTACCCCACGCACTATTGATAGTATTGCTTTATTTCTGCTAACATCTTTTCCGCATCTTCACATTGATCATAATAATCAACGTCATACCTTTGCCCTGTACGCAAGTGATGTAACCAACCATCAAGCATAGCCAGATAGATTTCACCTACATCATCCAAATTCGCGTATTGTCCAACATAATTATTTCGAGCATCATAACTCTCTTGAGACACTGGATATCGATAACATTCATAATGTAAATCACTATCTATTAACTGGGCATATCCTTCTTCATCAATAACCAATCGGTTATTCCTAAAGTCATTTCCTGCTCTTAATACTTCTTTAATTTCTTCTTCAGTAAATATATGTGATGGAGGTTTTATCCGAAACGGTTTTATTGTAAAATAAATACCCATTTCCTGCCATACTATCCCTGATTCACTGCATATTTTTTTTATATAATCTTTCATTTCAACAATAGCCTTAACTGCTCCGTTAAAATCTGTAAATAAATATTTCCCATCCTTGCTTACCGGATATGGTATAACATCTTCTTCACAAATATATCCTGTCTCCGCCACATATTTTCTTGCACCAAAAGTTCCACCATTTATATGAAACATAATAGCAAATTCCAACTTACCATCATTTTTATTATTATTTTCATCACAAATATCTTTTAAGCACCATTTATTCCAATTTTCTTCGATAAATTTGTCAAACTTACAACTTTCTTCTATTCTCCTATGGGTTTCTACATCCTCTTTTTCTTCTTTAATATTAAATGGATTCTTCTGGTAAATGCTTGAAAATTTAGTAAAATCTTTCATCATATAATATGATTGTCTCATGGTTCCAATATAATGTCGAAATTCCATACTGCTCATTTTATTATGCCTTGCATCATAAGTTCCAGAGATGTGATTATATACAGATTGTTTTGAAAAGATAACAAACGAGCCATTCAAAAATCTGTCGACTTGTCTGTGTCCTTTAGGAAACTCTGTTCCATCATCATATCTTCCATAACTTGCCAGATTGCTCTCTATATAATGTCCCGGAAAATCTTCTATCAATGACTCACGACAATCCTCATATATCGCATTAGAAATAGGTTCTATTGGTTCTAATTGTAATCTAAAATAACTCCATCTATAATCTCTTTTCCCGTAATTTTCTAATTCCAACCTATACGGTTTAAATATGTAGTTACAACCTCCAGCTACCAAACAGATACATCCTTCTTCGTTTGCGTATTTTGCCGATTCTACATCCTGTCCCCCTCCAGTTGGCAAAAACATATGATTTAGTCCAGGCATACTTCCTATATCATTTAAAATTTTTATAATAGAATCTATATCTCTCCACTCAGCATGTAATGGTACTGTTTTAGGAAACAGCCTATTCTGTAAATATTTCCACTCACTATAATTGCTCTTTTGAAAATTGCTTACTACCTCTAACCATTTTTCAAGTGTTGTCACAAAAGTTTCCATACTAGGTCTCAATGACGGATCGTACTCTGTTGCCTGCTTTAATAGTTCTTCCAATTCCACTAAATGTTCCTTTTTATACCTCTTGTCATTACGCAGTCCAATTATCGCATCATCTTCTTCATATCTACCTTCAAATCCATGATCTACTCCAGTCAATACAATCCATAATGTTTTTGCAAGAGAATACACATCTGCCTTTTTACCATCAGCATTTTTTGCATTATATCTCATTTCAGGAGCCATTGTAGCCTTTGGACCAACTGCTTCTTGAAGCGACGTCAAATCTCTCTTTTCAGGATAGTCAACTAAGCCAAAATCTCCAAGACAATACTTACCATTGTAAAAGTATATATTTTTCGGTTTTATATCTCGATGAACAATATCTTTTTTATGTAACGCTTCCAAAGTTCTTGCCAGTTCCAAAACACAATTCACTTTATCTTCAAGACTTTTCACTTCCTTCAATTTATCTTCAAGGGGTATAGCAATTGGCATTGCGTACCAATATTTTTTTGTTTTTTCATCAGGTAATCCGTAAGAAAAAATAGGAATAACCCCTTTAATTTCATCTTGAATCCCAACTACCATCTCCGTCTCAATCTTAAAACGTATTCTCTTTTTTCTATTCCTTTTTACCGCCTTTTTTCCGTTACCACTTTCTTCTCGAAGAATTTTGATCGCGACCTCTTTACCTCTTGCATTCTCCGCAACAAAAACGTTGGCATTTCCACCACCATCCATCCTTCTTATTATTTTATATTCGCCCATATACTCTGCCATATCTAAACCAAACTATCCTGTCTGCAACTTTGCTTTGATATTTTCACCTTCAATTCTTCCGCCTTCTAAATGTTCTTTTTCTTTTAAATGGGTAGTGCCAATTAGAAATGTCTAATTGGCACCATGACTATACATTAACCCTATTCGTTTAACAACTTGGAATTTAAAACCTCATTTACTTTCGGATTAAACAATTTGTCAAAAAGAATTTGATTCCTCTGTTTAGCATCTCTTACTAATTTATCATAAGATATTACTTCAATATAAGCACCTCTTGTCTGATTATATCCAAAATAACCATCTCCATCCGGAGTCAATATAAGACCAGCATTTACTGCATCCTCTCTCATGGAATCTGTCAAGTCAGCAATCACATAACAATAAAAAGCTGTATTACTTACATTTACAAATGGTCTGCCATTTGGACGTTTTGCTTTTCCCTCTTTTATGTTTTTAACATATCCAAGCACTTGATTAATCGGATTTTTATCATCATCTTTTAAATCATTTCTATTCGGCTTTTTAAATTCAACAATAGATATTGAATTAAAAAAATCCTGATTATCAGAAAATGAAAATGCTTGATCAAAAACAGCAATGTCCATACGCTTTTCGACCGACGTATCTAATACCGGCAATGACTTCATCAACTTATCAGATGCCAAAAAGGTATGATATGCTAACCTATCATCTATAATCCAGAGATTCATCTCCTCAAACTCAATTTCATCAGACGTATACCGCATTGGACAAATAATAGAATGCAAAGTTTCTTCTGAGCAATACCGGTTATCCTCTTGAATTTCTATTGCCTTTTCTAATAAATCCAATATTGCTTTTCGTCTAATAACATATTCTGACAAACTTGATTTACTAATTTCAGTAATTGAACTGCAATATTCATTGAATATTTTACTAAAGTTTTCTCTATCAAATTTACTGTCTTTTACCTTCTTTTCTATCTCTCTGCCTTGAGAATGAATTTCAGTCTCCCATTTTTGTGTGGCAGAATGTAATTCTAATTCCAATTTTTCTTTACTTAAATTAGCAGGAATCTGATCATACAATTCTGGTTTTCTATTTAATAAATAACGATATTGAGGCTTTTCTTTCTGAACGTATGAATCAATAAAGTCTCTTTTTGCATCCTTTATCTTTTTTAAATCATCAATCAAATAAGCCAAAATATACTCTTTTGCAATTTCGATGAGTTCTCTTTCTGATACACTCGCAAAAAGTGTATCCTCTTCTTCAAAATCAAAAGCCGTTCTGTTAAGGTTTACGTTTCTATCCAAATATTCTCCAGTCAGATATCCTAAGTAATAAAACGCTTCCCCCTCATCCGTTACAATTCTTTTTTGCAAATCGGTAATATATTGACTTAAGTCATAGGATTTAACCTCTCGTTTACTGGCACAAAAATGTAATTCGTGCTTCACAGCACCTTCTGCCATTCTGATATGATACAACGAAAATTTATTCCCGTCTTTTTCAAATTCATCTCTGTGTAACGAATCCTTTATTGTACTGTCAAAGTATTTGTTCAAATCATAAGTCTCTCCCAAATTATCCCTCAATACAATATGTGGACAATTATCCCCCAAAAAGTATGGCAAACAATGCTCTATAACTTTTTTTGCTAAAGCCTCCAACGACAATGGTGCCTTTTTCCTATATTTCAATATGAAATTAGAAAGCGTAACAACAGTCTTATATTCCGAGATACTACTATCCTCTATATTTTTTTCCGGCTCAATCCCATTATCTGCTGAAAATTCAAATCTTCTTTTTAGCCATCTATTTTTTTCACAATATACGCTTTCAATATTAACCTTAGTAAATGCTTTCAGCCATAAAAAGCGACCTATTCCCTTACACCCCTTTGAAACTTTCAAATTGGAATACGCCTCCAAAAACGAGTTATAATTAATAGAATTAAAGCCTTCTCCGTTATCGATTACCTGAAATTCATAAAATGGATTTAACTCTTCATTTCCATCCATATTCACTTGCCTATCTTCTAAGCGATTAGCTAAAATTGTTATCTGGCCATTTTGAGAATTTGTTGACTCTTCAATCGATTGAATAGAGTTTACAATGGTTTCAAAAAGAGGCCATAAAGCCTTATATTCAGGCAACTTCACTTCATTTAATTGACCTTTTAAGTTAAACCTAAAATTATTCAAAATCTGACCTCCTTCATAAAGCGCATTTTATATAATATTACCACAAATCCCTGCACTTTACTAGATGAAAGAGCAAGAAAAAAAGCCGATAAAAAGCCGATCAGGAATTGCAACTCCCAATCGGCATATTTTCTTACTCCTCTTCATTTTTACATTCAATCTCCGTTCCATCCAGGAACACTACCAACAATGTTCCATCCTCAAAGACCTTGATGTGGTCCAACGTTTTCAGCATGAAGTCCGTGTCCATCTCCGTCAAAGGCTCTGCCCCATCGGTATATTCTATGAACTTCTCTGCCCGATAACCTTCCAAGAGGTTTTCGCTCTGCAGCTGTTCCGTCCACTGCTCCATGAAATCCTCTCGATTCTCCACTAACGCATTCCAAGCCATCAGATATGCCTTTATCAGCGTTTCTTCCTCACGTGGCGGTTGGCACATCCCATGACTCCTTTGACCTTGTAACGTTCACTGCACTGCCATACCTTACGGTCAACACCCGTGCTGCTCCGCCAGCCTTTTCGTGCAAATACCTTATTGCAGTCTCCGCAAATAATCTTGGATGCAAATGGATTTCTTTCCGGCCAGTAGGAATAGAAGTTTGTCCCATGCTCCTCCAGGTACTTTTTCCTGCGTTTGATTTCAAGCTGTACACATTCCCAAATCCGCTTTGATATGATGGCATCATGGTCATCCTCCACATAAAACATCTGGATTTCCCCTTTGTCCTGCGTCCGCTTCTTGGTAAGGAAGTCCACCGTATAGCTTTTCTGCAGCAATGCATCACCTTTATATTTTTCATTCTCCAACATACTCATTAAGGTTGTAGCCTGCCACTTCGTACCACCATCCCAGTTCCGAACTCCCTCTTTTTCAAAAATCCTCTTGATGTAATCCGTTGTTTTTCCATCCAAAAATTCCTGATACAATCGGTTCCTGCATTCTGTTAATTACCAGCTTGCCATTCTCGTCCGTGTCGTAGCCAAGAAAACGCTTTGTACTCATTTTGTGTTTTCCGGTTTCAAACCTTCTGCGGATTCCCCATGTGCAGTTTTCTGAAATGGATCGGCTCTCGTCCTGTGCCAGTGAAGAAAGAATGGTAAGCAGCACTTCGCCCTTTGCATCGAGAGTATTGATATTTTCCTTTTCAAAAAAAATACCGACACCCAGTTCTTTCAGTTTCCTTGCAAACTTTAGAACGGTGACGGTATTTCTTGCAAACCTCGATATGGATTTTGTAATAATTAAATCAATCTCTCCTGCCCTTACCTTCTCCATCATTCTCTGGAACTGTGGGCGGTTCTCACAATAGCCGGATATGCCCTGATCAGCAAATACTCCGATAAATTCATATTCCGGATTTCCGGTAATCAGTCTCTCATAGGTTTCCATTTGGTTTTCAAGAGAGTCTTCCTGTCTTCTGCTGTCTGTGGAAACTCTGGCATAAGCACATACCCTTTTCTTTTGTAAGACCGAAGCTGGTCGTTTGTTAATCACTTTTATTCGCACGTTACATCACTTCCTTCAAAAAACCTTTTCTGAAACTCCTGAATCCTCCGAAAAATAGCTTGTGCATCCTCTACCTTGTCAAGGCATACCACATCCACATTTTTCTTACTGCAAATCAGAATGAACTCCATAAACTGTTCCCAGTCACGGGCAATCGTGGAAGCCTTCATAGTAACCACCACATCAATTTTCCCTGCTGTAATCTCTGCTTTCAGTCGGATGAATTCTTTTCTGTCTGGGGCGGCTCCTGATGCTTCTTCAAAAAATATCTGCAAATCCCATTTCTGCTTCCCGTACTTTTCTTCCAAACGTTTCATTACATCCGCCAGATACTTTTCGTAATCTCTGTCACGATGGTTGACTCTGCAGTAAAAAGCCACCCTATTTATCGTTCCTGCAATCACCATATAAATAAGTACTCCTTTCGTTTTTGGTAGTATATAAATCACTCTAAACCCCTGTAAAGTCAAGCAATTCTACGGTTTCCACCCTCTCTTTTTTCCACTCTGTCCAAACTTGTCAGGAGCCGAAAAAAGCAGCCGGACAGAAACCTGTTGTCTCTGTCCGGCTTACTTCTAAACCCTCTCGGTATAATCCAGTGAAATCCATCCATCACGATTTTTCTGATAAGATTTCAGAAGCCCCCAAAGGCTCGCACCCTTGCCTTCTGCTTCTTCCACAATAGTGAAAGCACCTTTTCCGGTGTACTTACCTGTTTTGTCGTAGTCTGTTCCCGGATCCTTGCGGATGTTCAAATCTTCGATAGATACTCTCACAAGATACGGTGTGAATGTAGCATTGGAATAAATCACTTTACCGGATTCATCAAATACGGAATATCCCTCATTTTCATCTGCACACCTCTTGGCATTTTCCAAACTATGGAATGCACCCTTCTGTGTGGCAGCATCCGCCCATGTCTTACGCACACGATACCAGACTTCTTCCGCTTCAACTGTCTCGTTCTTAATTCCAATCATGGCATTTAAGATTGTAATAATCTTTGCACCATATCCGGCTCCTGCTGCCCATCCCCTTCCATCTGGATTTTCTTTCTGTCCAAGCCACTCCACATATTCAGCACAGCCTTGTGACATACTTAAATCGTGGATCAACGCATTTATTCTTCAAATCCACTGTGGAAGCATAGGCTTTCAAATGCTGAACCTGTGCCCTGATACCAAACTGTGGTGTATGCATAAACTGCAGTAGTCTGCATGGCTGTCATTTCATTGACACTCTTTCCGCTGGTACTTCGTCCGAAATTGAACGAATACTCACCATTACTGTAATTCCGTACAGGCTTATCCCTCGCCTGACCGAAACCAAGCAAACTTTTTATCCCCATCTGCTATCCCTCTCTTTCTTTTTGTTCCTGTCTGTGATAAAATTGATTCCATAGATATCGAAAAAAGTTCATAAAGTTTTAGCAATTAAAGGCATTGATTTTTTGCTGTAAATTGCATATAATAAAAACACAGATAGAAATATCTGTGCAGCGGTTAGAGCGTCCAGTTAAAATGCTCGTTTAAAAGCGGTTAGATTGTCCAATTAAAACAATCGGTTAACAGCAGTGGGTGGAGTAATCCACCCACTTTTTTACTTTTCAGGAGGCTCTATGGATTGGTTCGTTGTCGATAAAAAATACATAAATTACCTGACACAGTTTGATTCCCGTGTCGGATATGTGGAGTATGGGTAACGTTTGAAACTCCATGTGGGAATTCTTCTTACTATCGGAGATTTCCACTACTATGTCCCTATTTCCTCTGCAAAACCGAAACATCAGAAGATGTCCAACAGTCTGGATTTCCACAAACTCCAGGATGAATCCACCGGATATCTTTATGCGGTATTAAATATCAATAATATGATTCCGGTTCCTGATAACTGCCTTACTCAGTTAAAATATAATCAGGTAGAAAGCTTCCGTTCTTTCAGTAACGAAAAAGAAAAAACAGACTATGTCTACCTTCTCCAGAAAGAAAAAGCTTTAATCGACAATGTTCAAGACACTCTGCAAAATAAAGCCATGAAATTATATCAGAAATGCATTGCCAAGCCCGATTCTTCCCTTGCTGCAAGATGCTGTGACTTCAAAATGTTGGAAGAAAAATGCAGTTCTTATTCCGATACATAAACACAACCATGATCCTTCAAACCTCTCCATCTGCCGGAGAGGTTTTCTTTCTTAAAAAACAAGAATTCCTCTGCCATCATATACACTTCCCTCGCTACCCTGATTACGGATTGCACGGTCAAGTGCCATGACGGTTGCGACTGCAGCATCAATTTTCTCTGTGGATTTTTCTTTATCCATTTTGATATTTCCGGCAGGGTCTTGTCTGACATACACGTTGTCCATCATCCAACGAAGAACCTTATGCCCACCGTGGGCACTTCGCTTCTCAAGTGTCAGCTTCATAAGTTCCTTCGTTGGCGGACTCATATCCTTGTACCCCTGCCCGAAAGGAACAACAGTAAATCCCATTCCTTCCAAATCCTGTACCATTTGCGTTGCTCCCCAACGGTCGAAAGCAATTTCTTTTATATGGTACTTCGTTCCAAGTTCCTCTATAAATTTCTCTATAAAACCATAATGAATGACATTTCCTTCCGTAGTTTCAAGACACCCTTCTGCTGTCCACCCATCATAAGGAACATGGTCCCTTCTGACACGGAGTCTCATGTTATCTTCCGGTATCCAACAGTATGGTAAAATGATGTATTTCTCTTCATCATTTCTCGGTGGAAACACAAGTACAAATGCCGTGATATCTGATGTACTTGAAAGGTCTAAACCGCCATAGCAGGTTCTTCCGATAAGTTCCTCCTCATTTACGAGAAATGCACACGCATCCCATTTATCCATCTGCATCCAACGTGTGGACTGTTTTACCCATTGGTTTAATCGAAGCTGCCGGAAGATATTCTCTTCTGCAGCATTTTCCCTTGCACTGATATAGACATTTCGAACCTTTTCAATATCGATGGTTTCTCCAAGGGAAGGATTGGCTTTATACCATGTAGCTTCGCTCGTCCAATCATCCTCATCGGATGCACCATAAATCACGGGATAGAATCTATCTCAAGCAGCATTAGCTGAACAAATAGGTTGTGATGAGCGTACAATACTAAATATTGAAAACGACCGTGGTAATCCCAAGTTCGAAGTATTGTGCCAGATCATCGCTTATTTACACATTCCTGCAGACCGTATTTTCCACCCTGACACTGCTACGGACGGGTTGAAAAAGCAAAAACTGTTATTGATGCTACAGGAATGTGATGAGCAAGAGGCAGCCGAGATTCTTCCAGCAATTGAATACCTCTTAGCACTTATACATAAAAGAGGTAATTCAAACGAGTAAAGGAACCAGCTAATCCGTTGTGATTCTGGTTCTTTTCTTTTTGTTGCCATCTTCAAATCTTACTCTTGTAATATTTCAATTGTTACGCGAGTAAGATTTCAAGTCAATCTGTTTTTTCTGAAATTGACAACCACATAAATAGCGTCTATAATATTTTTATTACAACTGTAAGATTTAAGGAGGGATTTGAAATGAGCGATTTACCACAGATTTCTGAAGCTGAATTTGAAGTTATGAAAATTGTATGGAAACATGCTCCGATCAGTACAAATGAAATAACAGATAAATTATTACAGACCACAAGCTGGAGTCCGAAAACGATACAGACTTTAATCAAACGCCTTGTGACCAAAGGTGCTCTGACTTATGAAAAACAGAGCCGCATGTTTGTTTACACCCCAGTCGTGAAAGAAAGCGAATACATCGGCCAGGAAAGCAATTCTTTTCTGGAACGATACTATGACGGGGATATCACTGCCATGCTGTCTGCCTATATAGAAAATGACAGACTATCTGAAACAGAAATAGACACTCTCCGCTCCCTTCTTTCCAAGAGGTCAAAAAAAGGAGGCAATTAACGTGGCCGATTTTATGATACGCTTTTTAATATGCAATTTATTTATCAGCGGTATCATCGGAATTCTTTTGATAACCAAGTGGATATTCAAAAACAACCTGTCCAGCCGGATGCAGTATAATCTGTGGTTCCTGCTTCTTGGGTTGCTGACAGTTCCCTTTATACCGTTCCGTCTCATCGGATTTCCACAAATCTTCTCGTGGCTTGGCAACTTAAGAAGCTCTCCTGCTTCTGGTACCGCAACCGCTATAGGAGAAGCTGTGGGAATTAATCCAGCAGGAAATACAGACTGGATGAATGACTTCGCACTTTCTGTAAATAGCGAGACACCATCCATTGCCGGATACATATTGTTAGGGATATGGATTGTAGGCATTTTTGCAATGATTATATTGGTAATCAAATCCTCGCTCCGCCTACGCACTTTGGAGAAATCTGCACTTCCCCTCCAGAACCCGGAAGTACGCAGACTATATCATCAATGTTTAGAGGAAATGGGAATTCACAGAAATATACCTGTTTACAGCACCGCATTTTTGAAATCTCCGATTATTGTGGGACTTTTGAAACCGTGCATTTATCTGCCGATTCATCTGATCTCTGATTACAACGAATCCGATATGCGGTACATGCTGTTACACGAACTGCAGCACTATAAGCACAAAGATGCTATTGCCAGTTATCTGATGAACCTTGCCAGAGTGGTATATTGGTTCAATCCTCTTGTCTGGTATGCATTGAAAGAAATGCGTAATGACAGAGAGGTTGCCTGTGACACTTCCGTTTTGAAAATGCTTGAAGAGGATGCTTACGAAGATTATGGCAATACACTGATTAACTTTGCAGAGAAGGTTTCACTTACTCCTTTTCCGTTTGCTGCCGGCCTTGGTGGAAACATGGAGCAGATGAAACGGAGAATTATTAACATTGCCTCTTATGAGAAGCCGACATTTATGAAGAGAATAAAAGGTATGACTGCATTCATGCTGACCGCTGTCCTGCTTCTTGGTCTCGCTCCGATTTTATCTACATACGCAGCAGAGGTCAGCCATTATCAATGGAAAACTTCTTCTGAGAATATTTCCTATGTTGACTTTTCTTCCTACTTTGGAGAATACGAAGGCAGCTTTGTTTTGTACGATTTAGAAAATGATGCATGGAGCATACACGACATGGAGCATTCCACCTTACGAGTTGCTCCAAACTCCACCTACAAGATATATGATGCCCTGTTCGGATTGGAAGAAGATATCATTACACCGGAAAATTCGTTCATTGCATGGAATGGCGAAACTTATCCATTTGAAGCATGGAATGCGGATCAGACCTTACAGTCTGCAATGAATTCCTCTGTGAATTGGTATTTTGAATCTGTGGACGAACAGCTTGGAGCCGCTGACATTTCCAACTATATTCAGGAAATTGGATATGGAAACGAAAATATAAGTGGTGATCTCTCCACTTATTGGATGGAATCTTCCTTGAAGATTTCCCCAATAGAGCAGGTCGAACTTCTAACCAAGCTACAAAATAACAGCTTCGGCTTCTCCCCTGAAAATATCAATGCAGTAAAAGATGCCATCTGCCTTTCAGCTTCCGATGCCGGAACATTCTACGGAAAGACCGGAACCGGCCGTGTGGATGGACAGGATGTGAACGGATGGTTTATCGGCTATATTGAAACTGTAGATAATACATACTTTTTTGCTACCAACATTGGTGCAGACAGCGATGCTACCGGAGGCAACGCAACTGAAATAACCATGTCTATCTTGTCCGACATGAATATCTGGAAATAAAGAATCGGGTAAAGGTCAATCTCTGACTTTTACCCGATTTTTCTTAATTCGCTATCTGAACAAGCCCTTTGTATTCCCATGTCGCTCCATAATCAGTTGACTGAAATACAATCCCATCTTTCTCCGCTGCATCTGTGGTAACCGTTATCGTCAATGTGTCGTCCTCTTTTTCAGGCATATTCAGGTAATCAAAATCCTCCACCGTAAATCCGCAATCGATAGCGATTTGTGGTAATTCTGAAACAAGATCCATTGGAAGTTTCATTTCTTCAAAGGTCCTTCCGCCATCGCGAGTGACATATAAGCGGGAATAGGACTGGGATGCGCCTGTAATTCCTGCAACCCCAAAGTTCTCATCATAAAATATTAAACCTTCTGCAACTCCCAATTGTCCACTGAACGGATCATCATTTATGCATTCCCAAGTAGAACCACCATCCATTGTCTTTTCCATTACATAAAATCTGCTTCCGGCAGCTGCATCCGTTATCACCAAACGCCATCCATTATTTTCATCTAAAAAGAAATACATAGTTCCATCACTTTGATCCACAGTCCAACTTTCTGTATCTTTAGCATCCTCCACCTGCTGCATCGTATTCTCCTGCTTCAATTCTTGTTGACTGACGTACTCAGGCTCCATAATATATCGAACAGGTGTGACACTATTTAAATCAGGAATATGCAAAGATACCTCAAACCCAACGATTTCTCCACCGCTTCTAAGCTGAGTAAAATTGCCGGTTCCTGTTTCAGTTCCATCACCATCTGCATCTCCCGAAATATATTGTAAGCCTTCCTCTGAACTAAAAGATCTTCGCCCCATATAGAGTATTTCATAAATCTGCTGCTCTTCAAATGTTTCAGCCCACGCCTCTACCTGACTCGTCCAGTCTGAATTGTTCAAAATTTCAATCATTGGAGACAAACGCATATCGTCACTATATTCTCCATTCACATTACCATCTATCCAAACAGTCATATCATTACTGCTGTCTGCGTCATAATCAATAAGATACGTTTTTTTCTCTCCAGCCTCATTTTTTCCATATATGAATGCATAAATCCTTTGAATCGTTCCGTTTTCATCAAATGACACCTGATATTTATTTGCAATATAGAGTTCTTCCGGCAGTTGCAATGCTTCATCCAAATCCATCAGAATCCCTTCTACACCATCCTCAAAAAGATTATTATGCTCCAGTTCTACTTCTTTTTTACGCATCCACTCATCAAGTTTCCAAGACAGTGCCCCGTGATACGGAACTGCAGAATAAACGATACGTCCACCAAAGAATAAAGTTGCTGCTATAAGGAGTATCATTTCCGTATAGAAAAGTTTCTTATTTCCATTATCTCCTGAATTAACTTCTTGATTATGCCTTTTCGAAATCAGCCAGAGAACCACTGTGCCAACCAATCCTATTATACCTAACGCCAACATCGGTATATGCCTTCTCAAGCCACCATATTGACATAGATGCCAGAATTGATACAACATAAATATATATAGTATTAAACTTACTTTTCCCGTGATTTTATAAATATATTTCATGTAAGTCTCCTTTCTTCATATCTGTAAAAATACCATAAAACACCAGTATTATCAAATCATTCTTTAATACGGTATTGGTAATCTGGTATATGCATAATTCCGTCATTTAGGATTTCATTCCCCAAATACTGAAAACTGCCATCCTCTGCAAACCTTACCGTAAGTTCATGGGTTATGACTGCATCATCGCAAATGACCATGTCACAGACCGCCTCAACTGTTAATGTGACTGTTCCATCTTGATTTTCTTTGATGTCGACAACCTCCGGCAGAGAAGTTCCAAAGAAGGTAGGCGCATAATTGAAGCACCCAAGTCTCGCCCAAAGATAGGTCTGGTTTTCCTCATCAAATACTGCGTACTCTCGTATCTGCTCCGCTGTTATGGGAAGATACTCCATAATCAGACTTTCGAACTCTTCTTTAGGAATGCCATTTGGATAATCTTCAGAATTGAACTTTTCTCCATATTTCATTCCATACAGATATTCAAACATTCCGTTATAATCCAACTCACTCATATTTTCTACATTCCAGTTGGAACACAAAAGGTTCTGTCCCTGATATCCAAGCCCCCGAACACAACGTTCAGACATTTCACACTGTTCCTCTGTCATAGGTTTTATTCTGATCAGGCAGCTTCCATCCATAATTTCACTAACCTCTGGCGGCTCTGGCACACACAGCTCATAGCAGAACCATCCTTTTTCCGTGTATTTCCATTCTTTGAGTCTCGTATAAGAAATGTACGAAATTCCCGGCTTGTTGTCAGCATTCCAGATTCCTCTTGTACTCACAACATACATATCCGTTCCATCAAAAATGAATTTCATTCTGCCCAGTCCACCATCATTGTGGATTTCATAAATCACCACAGAGCCTCTTTTCCCTTCCATACATTCTTTCAGAAAACTGTCAACACTTTCATAATTCTCCATGTTAGAATACGTTACCATCGTAGCAATTGGATATCCTGCGTCCTTTACCTTCTTCTGAATTTCAAGAACCGTTTGATCATCCAAAACAACATTAGATGCTATCCCTTTATCTGCTGTTTCATAAATGTCAAGATAAAGTTCCATCAGCTTTTTACAGTCAGTCTCAGCTTCTTCCCTTTCCTGTTCATCTACCGGAAGATCGTAGCCCTTTTCCCATTGTACTGCAGCCTCTTCCTCAGTATTTTTTGTTTCCTCCGTGGAAGATACTTCTTCCGTATCTTCCACAAGAGATTCTCCCGCAACACTATCTTCTTTTCCACAGGCACACACGAAACCCCCAATCAGAAATACCATGATCAGTAGAATGCTCTTTTTCCTTAATACCATAAAATCATCCTTTCGTTCTTGCTATTGGCGGCAGTTCCAATTCAATTTGTTCTATAGAATTGGAAAGATACCTGAAAGTTCCGTCTTCAAATGGCTGGACCACAACCGTATTCCGAAAAGCGAGATCAGAATTATAATCCGGCCATACTCCATCCACGATAAGTGTAATCGTTCCATCCGCATTTTTTGTATAGTCAACTACTTCTCCAAAAGGTGGGTATGGGCTGGCATAAATCATCTCATATTCATAGCTGTTACTCCCTTCATCATACCCACAATACTCTCTTAACTGTTCTATCGATACTGGAAAATAGGTGGTCATTATCCTTTCATATTCCTCTGCCGGAATCTTCCAATCCTCAGTTTTCAGATTTTCACCCGTGGAAATTCGGTAAATATCTTCATACATGCAAGGCATCAAAATATCCTTTACATTGCTACTGTTCCAGTTTGTGACAAGCACATTGTAATTCACATAACTTAGTCCTGATATGTATTTCTCCGTCAGTTCCTGGCAGTCTTCCGGAAGCGGTTCTATTCTCCAATACTGTCTCAAACTTGCATGTGCAATCACATATTCATATGCGTAGATAAAATACCCTTTTTCCGTAAGTTTGATTTCAGCCACATTACTTACCGAAGTTCCCTGTATTTCAGGCACTCCACCTTCCTTCCAACGAACACCTATATAATAAGTCTGCAACTCACCTTTCCGGTAAATAAAAGTAACTGCTCCAATCAGTCCATCTCTATGTACTTCGAATACCGTAACCATTGAGTCCCGTCCATCCAAGTAATCTGCATAAAATGTTTCGACTGCTTCATGGTTTTGCATGGCAGTATCTTCTTCAACACTTACCAGACCGCTTCTGCCCAATTGCTCCACCACAGTTTTCCTCTGCTCGTTGGTAAATTCGCTAATGCCGGAAGAATAACTTGGTGCATCTGCAATTACAATATCCTTATAGATTTCTGCTACCGAATCTGCCGCTGACAAAACCATACTCTGCAATTGTTCCTTTTCCTCATCTGAGATAAGACAATCACTGGCTTGCGGAATAAACCAATATGCTGACTCTGTGGAAGTTTCCGCATTCTCGGCTTCTTCTGTTTCTGCTTCGCTATTTTCGATTTCTACAGGTGGCTCCCATACTTCTTCTGCCACCTTTTGTTCTTCTTCATGCATTTTCCCCCAACAGATTACCCCAACTATCACGAAAATCAACAGCAGTAAAATTAGAAGTCCACATTTTCTAAGCAGCCATTTCACATCCTCCATTATTCTCCTCCGTACAATTCTTCCCATTCTTCTAACGTCAACCGTGGCGTATGCCAAGTTTCTCTGTAGTTGTCTTCGGATGGTATAATTCGATTAGATACATATTGTACCCGTCCATTCTCTAAAGGGCGAACCACAACCTCGTGAGCATATACCTTGGAATCACCCGCATAAGGGAATACTACATTGGCTGTAAGTGTAATTGTCCCATCATTGTTTTCTGTAAAACCTACTACCTCTGAATATGGATATTCGGGGTACTCTACTTCTTCAAAGCCTCTCGGCTTATATTCATAAGTCAAATTCTCCGAATCATAGATGGTTTTTGATTGTAGCGTTTCACTATCAATGTTGAAATATTTCATAATAACACTTTCAAATTCTTCTTTTGGAATCTGATAAACTGCACTGACTGATAAGTTGTCATCAGCAACATAGGGAGCATATTGACCATTCACTTTTGGATAAAGAATGTCATACATATCATAGAAATTCAAATCCCCGAAATCCTCCTCACTCCAATCCACAATGAACATATTATTCCGTTCAAAGCTGATTGGGTTGAGATATTTCCGACTCAACTCCCTATATGTTTCATCCAATGGCTGTACCCGTAATGCGGTATGTTCCTCTGCTCCACTCAATGTAAGAACATATAATTCTTCTGAAAACCAAACACCGGAAAACATCAGGTAACCTTCTTCTGTATAATTCCAATACTCCGCTTGATAGTTTCCTATAACCTCTCTTTTCATATTTCCATTTTCATACTTGTAATAGCTTCTGACCACATCCACATTTCCGCCTTTTGTGTGCAAATCGTATTTTACAAATCCGCCCAAATAACTGATTTCAAGAATCGTTATTTCTGCTTCCTCCTGTGCATCCACCTTTTCGCAGAATTCCACTACCTTCTCTGGTTCCGTCATGTTAATTTGATTTCTGCTGTCAACTGCCGAATAACCATTTTCTCCAAGACGATTTACAATACTACGGATTGTTTCCAAATCCGCTAATTTATTTTCTTCTTCTGCTTTCTCATAAAGATCAATGCAGACGCTTATAATTTCATCTGCATCCTCCTCTGATTCTTCCTGAATAGCCTGAACATCTATTACCGTTTCCGAAACTGTATTTTCTTCCGGGGGTGCATCACTGCACCCCGAAATACTAAGTATTAATACAAAGCTAATTGCTGCCAAACCACTCTTCCAGAACCAGGTTGTCTTTCTTAACAACATATCCGCTTCCTCCTCTTCCTTTCACATCTTCTACCATGCTAATAATCAATATAGGACGTTCTACCGTATCTTCTGCTGTAAAAATTGCAAACCATCCTAATTCCGTACCCGAAGTATCATCCTTCGATGCCTTGATTTCTGCCGTACCTGTTTTTCCTGCTAAAAGAATGTCATCCCGATGGGCTGCATATCCAGTTCCATTAGAATCATTCACAACCTTTTTTGTTCCTTCCAATACACGGCTTGCTGTCTCATTAGAAAAGGCTCCCGGAATCCAATACTCAGCTACTGCGTCTTTCTGATATACTAAATACGGCTTTATAACATTTCCCTCGTTACAGAAAGCAGAATAGATACATGCCATATGTAATGGATTCACCAAAACCTGCCCTTGACCGTAACCGCTGTCTGCTAACTGTATTTCTGTTTCAATTCCCTCTGAATTAGAATACTGCGACTCTGCCATCTTAATCTCAAATGGCAGTTCCTCATTAAAACCAAGTCCAGTCAAAGAACTCTCCATCTCTTCTGAGCCAATCTTTAATGCTGCCTTTGCGAAATAAATATTGTCGGAATATATTAGGGCATTCTCTAAAATGACTGGTTCATATGCATGGAGTGTTGTTACATGATAGGAACCCCACGATGCATCCTTTTGCCAACTTAAGCCTACGTTGCCGTAATCTTCCATTGGATCGATTGCTCCTGATTCCAAGCCGACCGCTGCGGTAATTGGCTTGAATGTAGACCCCGGACACCACACTTGCCGGAAGCGATTATACATTGGCTTATTCTCATCCTCGTTAAGTACAGTCCACTGCTCACTCGACAATCCCATAATAAAATCGTTATTGTCATAGGCCGGTGTGCTGACCAAAGCCAATACTTCTCCGATATAAGGATTCATGGCTACCGAGCAGCTTTTATCTTCCTTAAACTGCTCATGCAAGGAAACCTGTAAATCAGTATCTATCGTAAGCTGGATGTCCTGCCCATGCTGTACCAGGATACAAGCAAGTTCCTCCTTCTCTTTGCCTTCCGAGTTTTCAATGTAAATCCTGCAACCGTTCTGGCCTTTCAGTTCACTCTCGAACAAGCTCTCCATTCCGCTTCTGCCGATTACACTATTGGCTGTATAGCCTTCTCCTGCATGCTCCTCTAAATCTTCCGCAGTAACACTTTGAACATATCCGACCAAATGTGCCGCTGCTTCTCCTAATGGGTATTCACGCACTTCAACATCAGATATCATCACTCCGGGAATTTCCAGCAACTTTTCATGCCTTTCTTTCTCCTTTAGGACTTCTTCATCTGGACTGATAGACATTAACTCAATTTCTTCCACTCTTGGAATTGTTTTAATGGGAACAAAAGAATCATCCTTTACCCACTTTGCAGACAGTTTCTTTTCTATCGCTTCCGGTGTGATTTCCACTAGTTCTGCAATCTGTGCGATTGCTTCCTCTCTGTTTTCCAACTTGCCCGGAACGATTCCAACCGAAGATGCTGTACCTTTTCCTGCAAGGACACGTCCGTTCCTATCCAGAATTTCTCCTCGTTCTGCCTGTGTAGTGGAAACTCTTACTTTATCTGTAGATGCCAGATTCGGAAAAATCAGGGAATCATCCCAAACTAACTGATATCCTTCTTCGTCCTTTAGGAAAAGTGCTTTATTCTCAAAGCTGATAGTTCCTGCAACTGTATCGAAAGAAGTCTGGTAGGTTACCGTCATTTGCTCCTCGTCATATGCAATAATCTGGACAGCTATATTCTGGACTTCTATACCTTCATAAATAGCTGAATTTCGAGTTACAAAATCCTCCTGACTGACATTTCCCGATGCCTCAATATGTAGCATTGCATACATTTCTTCATACTCCTGTTTTGGAATATGATCCATGTACTCCACCAGAAGTTCTTCCGGTGTCTTCCAGGCATTTTCCTTTGTTGCCAACATTCCTGCCACACACACTGCAGAAATTACCGCAGCTATTCCTATAACAGCAATCGCAATCCATAGGAGCCTGCTTCTTGTTTTCTTTCGCTTGTTTCTGCTTTTTCCTTTCTTCATATTGACCTCCATTCATTTTGCTTTGCTGATATGGTCATATTCTATTTTCAATGTACGCTATATCTTCAAAATATTACACTCGTAAGATTTTGAAGTAAAAAAATTTCTCTTTGCTGGGTATATCGTACTATGCATTCCTCCTTCCTTTTATTACATGCGTAAGATTTCGCAACAAAAAAATTTCGTCCGCAATCCTACTGCACTTGTGTAAATATTACATCAGTAAGATTTAGAAGTCAAGTTATCTTTATATAAAAAGGCTTCTGCCAGGAAGTATCATACATTTTCACAAAAGTGATACCTTTTAGCAAAAGCCTATTATTCAGCAAGGTTCAAAACACCCCACTGCTGCGATATTCAAATGGTTCATTCATAAGGCTACAAAACACATATCCATTTTCGTTCCTTAATATCCCACAAACCGCAGAAAATCAAGGTTTCTTTGAAAGCAGACATACGGTTTCAATAATCCCCTGAACATTTATTTTATACTGCATAGCGAAAGTATGCAATAGATTTTCAAAGTGGGGTAATAGTTTTATCCCCATAAAAAGCGGTTGATTAAATGTATTTTAGGATTTTCCTATATAAATCCCACAGCCTCGGTCCACAAAAAACACCCAAATCACTCAACCCACGATGCTCATGAACATCTCTATCTTCAACCTCAAAGAGTCTATGGAAATCATCTCCTTCACCTACATAGACTGATTTGTCATAATTAAGAAATGTAGACTCGCCACTAAATTGGTCACCTGTGATATCTATTACAATATGTTTGTCTACCATCAGCCACGCATGAGATTGTCCGTTTCCATCCGGTTTACCCCAATATGTTCCACAGACATAATCTGTTTTGATACCTTTATCCAATAAATACTGAGCCAACAAATCACTCGTATCTCCGCAGCAAGCACGTGGAAATCTGCGATATATGCTGTCGTTATCAAACTCCCCTGCTTCCAAAGCCAAATCAATCGCTCTTCGAAATTGGGTTGCGAACTGTTTAATTTCCTTCATCATACGCTCCTTTAACAAAACCGCTTTTGCGAAAAAGTATCCTTTCGCCAAAATGTATATTTCCCGTTCTCCAAAGCCTATCCCCTGGGGTAAATCTCCGATTATATCATCACTCTACGGAAACAGAAACACACATCTATTTTATTTCCAAAATGGCGAAATTCTTTGATTTATTGGGCTTTTTTCGACAGAAGGCAGACTGTTTCGACAGTTGTTTCAGTTTCCAAGGGAAGTTCTTTCACTTCCTCACCATCAACAGGCACAGGAAAATTGAATACGATCTTCTTTATCCAGCTTCCGTCTTTCCTTTTCTCCGGGAACATCTCAATTCGCTCGATAAAGGCCTTCATAAACTCCTTCTGCTCCGCTTCCGTTGCGGAATGGTAGACTTCATCAAATGCCAGCAACAAGCGATAGATATTGTCTCCGGAAATCTTCTCCTGCTGGATGCTGCGGATCTGACTTTGCAATTCGCCAATCTGAACTTCGATTTCCTCTATGGTGTCATACTGCTCATCATAGCGGCGCTGCAAGTCCAAAATCTTTCTGTCATAGTGGGCATCATTGATGTCCAAGGTATCCATCTGACGCTCCAAGCGGCTTTTCGTTCCAAAGGCTTGCTTTAGCCGCCCTTGTAGGACAGCAATCTGCCGTTCCATATCTTCTGTATCAACTGCTGTTCCGATTTTCGCCTGAATCGCTTCTACAAACCGTGGATTGTTGACCATAGCGGAGATAACCTTCGCCACAAATTTGTTGATTTCCGTCTGCTCGATATTCAGACGGAAACTGCACTCATGCCCGGTAGGTGTTACCGTATTTTTGCAGTAGTAATAATACCGTGTTTTCTTGTCCTTGCTGTGCGCCTTGGCGATATTGCCGTACATACTCTTTCCGCAGCATGGGCATTTCAAGATACCGGACAGGATGTGTGCGTGGTCTGGATTGTTAACCTTTTCCCGCTTAAAAGAATTGATCTTGCGCTTTTCCTGTGCCAGATACCAATCCTCTTCGGAAATGATAGCTTCGTGTTGTCCTTCATAAACCGGGAACTCCGACTGCTCAACCACGTGCATCTCGTTTCTTGTACCCTGTTTCTTTTCTGTTCTTCGTCTGCCGTAAGCAATCTTTCCCATATAAACAGGATTGTACAATACATTTTTCACAAAATCTCTTGAAAATCCCGGAATGGTATTATTCTGTCTTAGTTTCTTAGTATAACCATTGCGGTTCAGATATTTTGCAACTCCTGCAACACCCTCATTAGTGTGAATGTAGCGGTCATAAATGACACGAATTACTTCCACTTCATCCTCTGCAATGACAAGGTTTCCATTTTCCAGTTTGTATCCATATGGAGCGAAACCGCCGTTCCATTTGCCCTCACGAGCCTTTTGCTCACGTCCTGCCATTGTCTGTGTGCGGATATTTTCTCGCTCAATCTCTGCCACCGCAGACAGCACAGAGATCATCAGCTTTCCTGCATCCTTGGAGCTGTCAATGCCATCCTCCACGCAGATCAGATTGACACCGAAATCCTGCATGAGTTGCAAAGAATTCAGAACGTCCGCTGCATTTCTGCCAAATCGGGACAGCTTAAAGACCAACACATAAGAAACATCATCTTTGCCGTCCTGGATGTCATTCAGCATCCGTTGAAACTCCTGCCGCCCTTGAATGTTCTTTCCGGAAAAGCCCTCGTCAGAATACTCCCCGGCAACGATCATATCCTCGTATGCCGCATACTTCCGCAGCTTGTCACGCTGGGCATCCAAGCTGTATCCGTCAACCTGCATCGAGGTGGACACTCTTGTATAAAGATAGCATTTAAGTTGTTTCTTTTTCAGAATCTCCACCTCCCTCATTCCTTCCTTTTACCATAAGTCCCTCGTTGCGGATATAATACTCCAAAAGCCACAGCACATAATCCGGTGCATGGCGGTTGTCCAATTCCCATTCAGTCATAGTCCGGTAAGGAATATGGACGAGCTTGCAAAAATCTTTCCGATTCAGTCCTGTGCTTTCACGCAACTTTATAATTCTGTTTTTACAATCCATCCGTCTTTTCTCCACAAAAGCAAAAAATACACGTTGCGTAATCATTATAGCATAGCCATAGCGAATACGCAACGTGTAAATTGCAAATTTTATGCAGCCTTATCCGTCAGAAGCTGCGCTTGATTACTTTCCTCGGAATGCTCCACTCCCTGCGGTGCGTCCTGTTCCAATTTATCCAAAACCTGATGTCCATATTTCTGGAGCATCTGGCTCATAACATCCACACAGCGGTCAAATGCCGCATTATATTTCGCTTCCTCATAATATTTCTTCAATAGGCGATTCCTCCATCAAAGTTCCATATCCTGTCCACGCTTCCGGGCAGGGTGTTCGTGTTCCTGTGTTTGCTTTCCTCTGATGAGGATAGAATTGATAAAAGCCCGAACCTTTTCGGATGCGATTTCCAGTGCATCCAGAAAGGGTTGGGCTTTCTGTTTGAGTTCCATATATTTTTCGTTTACCGCTTCATACCGCTGCTTCCAGATGGAAACCGTCTTTTCTGCGGAAGCCAGTTTTTCTTTCAGACGCTTGTTGTCAGCATTGGCGATAATGCCATTGACCGCATAGCGTTTGAGTGTGTCGCATTCATCCGGTGTCAGCGTGATATTGTTTCCGAATGTGGCTTTTTTGCCCATTACTTCAATGTCCTGCACTGTCAGCGCAATGGTCTTTGCCGCCTTGGTTTCCTTTTGCAAAGATTCCAGTTTCTTTTTCTGTTTTGCTGTGGCAGCTTTGGCATCCTCCAAATTCTGTTCTGCCTGTGCCACCTGCCCGGTCACAGCTTCCAGCCGCTGCTGTTCTGCCTGCACCTTGAACTGGGTCACAGTCAGATGTTCCTCGGTGCTTCCACGTTCTCCACGCTCCACATCGGTATAACCGGCGTTTCGCATGAAATTGAAAAAGTCATCCTGCAACACACTGTAGGATGACTTCAAAATCTTTTTCCCTTTTGCGTTGAGCATGGGATTTCCGTCCTCGCCAAGCACCGGCTTGGACTCCCATTTCTTACTGCGGCTGACCTGTGTGATGACCTCCTTAACGGTTCCCCGGAGGGCTTCATCCTTGCATCGCTTCGACCAAAGGATCTGCTTTTCCACCACCGGGATATAAACCACATGAAGGTGGTAGTGGTACACATCTTCGCCCAAAGCTTCGGACATTGCTCGGTTGCGCTCATCGGCGTGCATCACAGCGGAGAGGATATACTGCTCACCACCTACGATCTCCGCAGCAGCTTTGTAGGCATCGGCATAAAACTGTTTCGCAAATTCATAGCCGCCATGATTGTAGAAATAAGCGGAATTCACATCAAATACCAACTCACCGTATTTGACGGCATCCGGTTTCAGACCTCTGGTGGAGATCACGCCGTCTTGTTCCATCTGCTCAAACATTTTTACATAATCGTCCGTGGGTGCTTTGAAATGGACGTTCAGAGAAGTGCGTTCCGGCACGATGTCCTGATTGCTGTAGCTGTCCTTTTCACGCTCATTGTGTTCCTGTACCTTCGCCACATCAGCCGGTGTTTCCAAGTCCTGATTTCTGGCTACGGTACGGTCTATTCCATCATTTCTTGCCATTGGATTTTTCCTTTCTTTGAGATTTGCAACAGCGGAAGGCTGGAGAACGGCACTTTTTCAAAGTGTAATAACCCACTATGACACTTTCATCCATACTGGCTGCAAAGTGCCGTGGGCTCTCCGAGGGCTCTCCCGAGGGGGAATGCGGTCACTGCGGTGACCTCTGCTGACCAAGGCGAAAATGTCTGCGCCTTTTCCCATGGTCAGCCCGTCTGCATGAAGCTGTTCTGCGGAACGTTTCTTGCAGACGTTGGCAGCGTCTTTCACTGCCATCCATAGGCAGCACTGCGGTGTGCCTATGGGGACGGGAGATGCGAGGGGCTGTTGCCGGGGGCATCACTTCTCCCGTCTTTGCTGCCATACAATGTCGCATCCCAGCACATCGGCAAGCTCCAATACTTCCTTGTATCGGATGCTTTCCCGCTGTAATTTTGCGGACAGGTTGGAAACGCTGTCGCTCCATCCGTACTCGTCCGAGAGCAGGTCAACAACTTCCTGCATGGTCATCCCAGCACGGATGATCTGTGCCTTGATTTCATTGCGTACATTCATATTGAAAAATCCTCCATAATTCTGTTTGTGGTTCGGTACAATCTCTGCACCCCAAAACGGAGCAGATACACCGAACAGTGAAAAATCTGCAATCTCTGAAATCCGTTCAGAATTTTGCTTGTGATGTCCTGTCCATATATGACCATATCCCGCTTTACTGTTTCGTGTGATTTGGTCTGGAAAAATGAAAACATCTATTGTTCCGTGAACAGGGTACACGGTTCAGAGAAGCACGATTTCGTGAAATAGCTTCGTCCTGCGGTCAAAAACTTTGCTGTTTCCATTGCCATTGATTTTCAATACCCGAAAACAGGTTGTCTCTGAAAGCCGTTGTTTCCTATAATGGGAGAAAACAGGGGTAAATGCTGCGTACATACGTACAGAGCATGACTGGCAAAATCAATCCCGCCATTCCTCCGGTACGTACGTACACGGCGAATCTCCGTAAAACCCATTTATATGAGGTCGTGCAATGGCTTCCACTCCCATGAATCCCCACACCCGCCGTCCGGCAGAGTTGGTGATGTTGTTGCAATGCTCCAGATTGAATCTCCCGGCATTGGCAATCATGGCGTCGCTGAAGCTGCGGGCTTTCAGCGGTGCAAGGGAGTTTTCCTCGCACCACATCCGGTAGATTTCATAGAAATCCTTGGAGCTGATGGACGCATCCGCTTTACGCCGGATGTATCCCTCCGATTCCATGAAATCAAAGATATTGTTGTTGTCACGCTTGACCGCTTCCCGGTTTTCCCGGATACGGTCACTCTCCGTAAACTTAAAGTTGTTGGCAACAAGCCGCTGTAAGCCTTCAAATGCCCACAGGAAGATACCCTCGGCTTCAGCTTTCATCTTCTCTGCAAGATCAGGATCGTCAGCTCTGTCCACCTGCTTTTCCTTGGTGGTCAGCACAAGCTGTCTGCGATAAAATCCGTCGCTGCGGTCATACAAGGCTTGCAGATCACCGTTGCTGAATGCCAGCAATCGGGCGAACATCCAGCCCTGATAACTCTGCTTGCCTTTACGTTCCAAATCCATCTTGCCTTGTGCTGTCACGATGGATTTTACATAGTTGGTCTGGCGCAGAGCTTCCATCCGCATATCATCATCCACGCACAGGAGAATGTGTTCCAAATCGGCACGGGCGAAGCGGTTTTCAGAAATCTTGCCGATGCTGCCGTCTTTCATATTCGTGCCGAAGATGGTAGACAGTACCGCACCGATTTGAGATTTACCCTCGCCGCCGTTGCCTTTAATCACCATCATGCGCTGCCCCTTGTTGGAGGGAATCAGGCAATAGCCGATAAACTCCTGCAAAGTTGGAATGTCCTCGGCGTAAAGCAACCCATCCAGAAAGTTCAGCCAGATCACCGGCGCAGTAGCATCGGGATTGTAAGCAACCGGCAAACGGCTCCGCACGATAGCCGGTCTGCCCTCGGTAAATGTGCCGTTCAATAGCAGCGTACCGTTGGACAAATGAATCCGATCCTGCTCCGGTGGAAAGTCCGGCACTTGCGCTTCCAGTTTCAGCACTTCCAGAATGTTGGTGATCTTCCGGGGGATATTGTTTACGGCACAGAATTTCAGCTTGTCGTAAATCTCCCCACGCAGAGGAAGATCGTCCGTCACTCGACCATCGGGCGTGAAAAAAGCTCCGTTTGCGAAGATGATCCTGCGCTCTTGCAGAAATTCTTCACAAAACAGAGCTTCGTTGATGTTCTGCCCGTCAAACCACATGGGCAAGTTCATATCAGGCGTTTTCCGGTTCTTCGCCATGGTGCGCCACCTCCTTTTTCTTTCGTGCGGTATACTCTTGCAGAAAAGCAATTTTGCCGTCCTGCATCAGCTTGTCCACCAATGCCACCCGTTCTTCCAGATCACCCACCGTCAGCACATCTGCCATATATTCGATATGGCAGTGCATCTGGCAGGCTTCCACAAAACGGTCATCCAGAGCATCTTCCGGTGTCTTGGGTGCGTATCGTACTTTCCAATCTTCCAGCAGATGCAGATAATCCGTCAGCACCCGGAAACACAGCATTTCATCCTCCCGGAACTGGCGGATATGGGGGCGTTTTGTCTTGTGTGGAACTGCCACGGCTTGTCCCGGCTCGGTGCTGATACCGAAGTCCGCAGCCAGCCTTTGCGCCGCTTCGTAATTACTGAGATCAAACAGCCTTGCCACGAAGTCGATCACATCTCCCTTTGCTCCGCAGCCGAAGCAGTAGAAATACTCCTCGTTTAGCTTCAAGCTCGGATTTCGGTCATTGTGGAACGGACAGCAAGCCATACCGTTTCGGTTGACCCGCAGCCCGTAGTGTTCGGCGGCTTGTCTGACCGGGACAGCCGCCTTGATTGTTTCATAGATTGTCATTGAAAATCCTCCATTTCATAGTTTTGAAAAAGAAAAACACCCGCCGAGTGGCAGGTGCTTCGCTCCTTCTACTATGGTTATGCCGGATTTTTCAAAAAACAGGCTAATCGGAGGACAACCCCGTTTCAAAAAACAGGACAGCAGTAGATTTCTTCACATTTGGATGATATAATAAGAGAAAAAGGAAAACAGGACAGGAGGACGAATATGAATCAGGAATTGATGACGCTGGATTTCTGGCAGGATACGGTCATATACGAGGATAAAACGCTGCCCACCGGCACACTTGCCTGTGATGCGCTGAATGTATCCACCGATACCCTTGCCCGGATGAACGAGCAGTGTGACAAAATCAATCTGCTGCTGGGACAGCTGAACGCCGCTCAGGATGCTTCTGCATTGTTTCCAATGGTAAGGGAAGCTGCACTGACGATGCTTGATATTCTCAGCGTCACCCCTCCGTTTCCTTATATGGACATTCCAAAGCACCGGGAACGGATTCAAACGGTCTTTACGGCAGAAAATGCACAAAAATATGTAGAGTTCGCAATAAAAGCAACGACCAATTCATTGCCATTTGAGGAAGTCCCGATGTATGCAGATGCGATGCTGCTCCAACGCTACACGGCGGTTTTCGGGCATCTGGCGTACTCTCTTGGCGAATATCAAAAGGCTATGCTTGATTTTGCCGAAAAAACGGACGGCAATGAAGCAGACCGTACAGCAGAAGGATTTGCCAAGTTATTCGGCACCTGTTTTCCACCGGAGTTCTCCATTACGGAAGGCAATGCCTGGATGGCTGCATCCAATAATTCTATCCAGTATGTTTCTGCGCTTCGTCCCGGCTATGATGTGCCGATGCTGGTCAAGCGGATGCACTTCCTTACTTTTGTGGGGATGTTCCGTACGGACTTGTTTGAGGGTCTGTGCGTGGGTCACGCACCAAAGAAATGTCGTATCTGCGGCAAATGGTTCCTGACCACCAATGCAAGGCATACCAAATACTGCGGCGGATATGCGCCGGGGGACAAGCTGCACCGCACCTGTCGGCAGATCGGCAATCTGAAAGGCAGAACCCAGAGAGAACTTGCGGATGATCATCCGCTGAAACAGATATATGAGAAGCGGCTGAACACCATAAACCGATATATCAAGCGTGGCACACTGGATGCGGAACTTGCCAAGGCGATGAAAAAGCTGGCAAAGGATAAGATGCTCCGGGCAATCAGTGATGTTGCCTATGCCCGTGGGGATTATGAAACGGAAATGGAACAGGACGCTTTGCAAAGTGAAGCTGAAAAGAAAATTTGAAGTTGTGGAGGTGAAATGAAGTGGAAATAACGCCAAATGGTTTACAAAAAGAATTGACGACTTTGCTATCAGAGCTGGTTTTTGATACAGGATTTAAAAAGAAAAAAATCGGATGGTTAACTCGAAAGGTTGGAGAATGTGAACAATTTTTTACTATCACTTTCACAAGGGATCGTGGTTTGCCGGGGAATCTCTATTCTGTAAATTTTACGCTTTCATTTACATATAAAGAGGTAGATAGACTTACAAGTTTATTTTTAGGAATGGAATATGACCCTAAGTGGTCTACGGGTGCATGGATGTTCTATACACAAATTCCAAACTACACAATGAGCACGTTTAAGTATTGTTCCGATGAACCTATGCAGACTTATGCTGAACGCATTGCAAATTACTTTAGAAAATATGCACTTCCGTATTATGAGAAAATTGATACGTTAGAAAAAGTTGCAAAAATCTTTGAACAAACTGCATCCGCAAAAGACAGCGATAAAGCGAGAAACTTTTTTGTTGTCCGCCGTTTGCGGGGGAGTGAAGATGATTGCTGTTATGCGGCGATACTTTGCGTGCAAGGAAAATGGAACAAATTGAGAGACTTTCTTCCTATAGCAAGAGAACTTAGCATAGAAGAAAAAGAGCGCATAGAAAAATATATTTCAGATAAATAATCAAGCGCACAACTTCCAGTTTGTCTAAGAGAAAATATGTCCTCACGGAAGCCGAAGGGGAGGTGCGCTTATGCTGAGAGAATA